>ENA-ORCQ01000046-ORCQ01000046.1-marine-metagenome-genome-assembly--contig:-NODE-46-length-144132-cov-6.506917_pt1 | contig 144132 bp, 113 predicted proteins | sample MGYA00237780_ERZ508510 | MGnify/ENA primary metagenome ERZ508510 (study PRJEB26181, sample SAMN06268981) | marine metagenome | isolation source: Tt an E2 anaerobic enrichment on eucalyptus from sediment...
TTGGTGAAGGCTTCCTGAAAATTTTCTATGCTTCCAAATGAATCATTTACTGCGTCTAATAAAACTCCTTCCGGAGCCGGTGCACCACCCGGTGCAATTACTTCCCAGTACAAATTGTGATTGAAAAAACCACCACCATTGTTACGTACTGCTACCGATTGACCAGACACACCACTTAAAATTTCTTCTATCGATTTTCCCGCAAGATCTGTTCCTTCTACCGCACCGTTAAGGTTGGTTGTGTAACCTGCATGGTGCTTGGTATGATGGATTTCCATCGTTCTTGCATCAATATGTGGCTCAAGTGCCTTGTAATCGTATCCTAATTTTGGTAATTCAAATGCCATTTTTGTATTATTAAAAGATTTAAATATATTAATTTCCTGTTAGCAAAAATATGCGCTATTTAGAATTATTCCAAATCTTTTGAATAATAAAACACATTGAAATCCTTTATTGTTCATAGACGGAACTAATAAGTGAGATTTAAGGTTCAAAAATCCTTTTAAACAAAGGGTTCAGCTCTTTTTTCAATAATATTAACTTTGTGCCTTTAGCTGTAAATTATGAATAGGAGCATCTTAAAACTCGCCATTCCGAATATCATTAGCAACATCACTGTACCACTGCTCGGGTTAATAGACCTCGCCCTGATGGGCCATCTTGGTTCAGAGGTTTATATTGGTGCGATTTCGCTTGGCGGTGTAATATTTAATATCATATACTGGGGCTTTGGATTTTTACGCATGAGCACATCGGGGTTTACTGCCCAGGCCTTTGGTAAAATAAATACAGCTGAAGCCATTACCATTTTAGCACGTGCATTGCTACTTACACTGGCAATAAGCATTTTTATTCTGCTGTTGCAAGCTCCAATTGCATGGGCAAGCTTTAAAGTTATTGGCGGTAGCCGCGAGGTGGAGACACTTGCCAACGAATATTTCCGAATTCGCATTTGGGCAGCACCTGCAGCATTGAGTCTCTTTGTATTTAGTGGTTGGTTTTTAGGAATGCAAAATGCGCGCTACCCCATGATTATAGCCATTTTGGTAAATATTGTAAATATTTTGCTAAGCGTATTTTTTGTATTTGGGCTGGGCATGAAATCAGACGGAGTAGCTATGGGAACAGCAATTTCGCAATACGCAGGCTTAATAACTGCAATACTTTTACTTCTTAAAAAATATCGTAAAATGCTGGCTTTGGTTACCAGAGCCGGTATTACAGACCTTAAGTTTATGGTGAACTTTTTTAAGGTAAATTCTGATATTTTTATTCGTACATTCTGCATCATCATTGTTTTTACTTTTTTCACATCTAAATCGGCAGGCATTAACGATACCATTTTGGCAGTAAACTCTATTCTACTGCAATTCCTGATGTTCTTTTCCTTTTTTATTGACGGCTTTGCTTTTGCGGGAGAGGCACTTGTCGGTAAATTTATTGGAGCAAAAGAAGTGGGAAACTTAAAAAAAGTAGTCCGTCTGCTTCTTTACTGGGGAGCTGTACTGGCCTTGTTATTTACTTTAGTTTATTGGGCAGGAACCAATTCAATTCTTAAATTACTTACCACTCAAATCGATGTAATTTCAACAGCACAACAATTCTTGCATTGGGTAATTTTAATTCCGTTTGCCAGTGTTGGTTCTTTTATTTGGGATGGTATATATATTGGGGCTACAGCTTCACGTGCGATGCGCAATAGCCTGTTAATTTCAACTTTTTTAATTTTTGCCCCGGTCTATTATTTTCTGAATCCGGTTTGGAACAACCATGCATTATGGTTGGGAATGCTTATGTTTATGTTTTCGCGAGGGGTAATTCTTACATTGCTTTATAAAAAGCGAATACTTATTCCCATTCAAATGCAAGAATAAAAAAGTTAAGTTACAGCTTATCTGTCATTAAAAGTAAGATAAAATGAAACGAGCATGTAAATTAATTACACCCAAGAGTAGAATTAAAATACTGCGAGTTCCATACTATACCCTTGAAAACAAACAATTATAATAGTATGAAAGGAGCATGGCCTAAGAAACACAAAAGGATATAAATAAATTAATCATGCGAGTTCCACGGGTATCTACCAGCAAATATTAAACAGACATCACATATGCCTGAAATGCAAAATGTTAACTTAATTACATTCAAGTAAAAAATAGAAACTGTAACTTGTTTTTTACGTTTATGCGCCCACTGCTTTTAACCAGGCTTCGGCCATAAGCTGTGCTCCTGCCATTGATGGATGCACACCGTCAGGAGTCCAATACGTTCCCGGTGCATGGTTCACTGCTTCATCAAATACTTTTTGAAAGGGTACCCAAATGGTTTCAAATTCTTCCGAAATTCTTTTGGCAGCTGCCTGGTATTTTTTCATGGGTTCAATCCATGTGTTATCAACAGCTCTGGTTTCCAGTACATAAAAAGGTTCGCACAAAATAAGTTTTATTCCCGGAAGAGCTTCTTGCGTTCGTTTTAAAAGGGCCCTGTAATCATTTTCATATATTTCAACGGTGCCATCGTAATTCCCATTGCGTTTGTGCCAATAATCGTTTACGCCTATTAAAATACTTAAAACATCAGGTTTTAACTGCAAACAATCTTTCTCCCAGCGGTCGGCCAGTTGAAAAACTTTATTCCCACTAATTCCGCGATTAAAAATGGTAAGCTGCTGTTCAGGAAATACATTCAGCAAATGCGATGCCGCAAGCAATGCATAACCATTACCAAAGGACCATGACCTGTTTGCCACTTCTTTTTGCTTGTCTCTTCCGGCATCGGTTATTGAATCGCCTTGAAAAAGGATGGTTGAATCTTTAGCAAAAACGGCTTGTTTTTTATTTTCAGGTTGGGTAACGCAAGCCGAAACGATTCCAGAGATACTTGCTGCCGCCACAACACCAGCAGATGATTTGAACAAAAAATTTCTTCTTGAAATACTCATTAAATTAAATTTTAGTTGATTGCTGAGAAGCAAATGTAAAAAATTTGGAGACGATTATAAAAGAATAATGCGTTGATTGTTTTACTATTTCAACGCATTATTTATTTCCACTTTTATTATGTAACTCTCTTGAGTTTACGCTACAGCTGCTTTAAAAGCTTGTCAACATCAACTTACAGTTTTAAAATTTCGCCTTACTTCTTCTTCAATCTTTCGATAAGTTAAATTGTTTTTTAGTAACTGCGAAAGCTCGTTATAGTGCTTAGTTTGTTCTTTATCTCCCATCTCATCATACGCATTGGCCAATGCCTGGATAGATGGAAGATGTAATTCGTTTAATTTTAAGCCGGCTTTGTACTGAATGATGGCTTCCTGCTTAAACCCGAGTTTGCGTAACTCATTACCCCTGTTAAAATGTTTTGCAATATTTTCTCCCCCTTTAGAAATACGTAATTTAAATACATTTTCGTTTTTAACGCTAACAACATTACATTGTACATTTTGTATAACATTTTCGCTTACCGAACCTTGAAATGCACGTTGGATTTCGGATTTTCCACCACTTCCAACATAAAGGATTGTTGCCTCATCGCAGAATTTTATTATTTGCTCATCGGCCTTACCCTTTAAAATATATGCTTCTGCATCCACATTTGAAAAGTCGAACTGCCGCAAAAATTCTTTCAATTCTCTCTTGAAATTCATGTGGTGCTGCTTGTTCTCTTTTTCAGGATCGAGTCCAAGACGTAATAACCTCGGCGAACTATATAATACCGGTTCAAAAACTGAAATAACCGACAGTTTTGCATCGAACTTTCGGGCATGCAGTATTGCAGATTTTAATGCAACTGCCGATGCTTTTGAATTGTTTACCGGGACAACAATATGTGCCTGCGAAGCGCTTTCAATATTGGAAATAACAGCAATTGGTTTTTGAATTTTTCGGTACGTACTCAATCCATTCGTTCCCAGAATTTCAGTCTTTCCTTTGTTTATTAGTACAATATTTACATTTTCTTCGTCAGCAACTTTGTTTATCTGATCGGCAATATTTCCGTACTCTATTCTTATTCTTACCTTGTACTCTTCAGCCAGGTTTAACTGACTAACTATCGTATTTTGCAATTCAAACCTTACCGATTTTTCAATTTTTTTTGCACTTGCGCCACCTTTAATATGTTTAGGAAGCACGTGTAATAAAATAATTTCGTTTCCGAAATTACCTGATATCAGACGAATTTTATTAATCGACTCGGAATGGTTATTGGCTAAATCAACTGCCCATAATACGCTGCTTAAAACTTTCATAACTTTACTTTTTAATGGTTAAACTTTGTTTTTATAAATTTTACAGCAGCAAAAATACCCGGTGCATGTGGTAAGTTTAACTCCAAAAAGCTCATCATAAAGCCCCAAACGGAATCAATTAAAAAAGAAAGCAGATTTGTGTAGGAAGGTTGAGATAAGAGTCACCGGAATGATCAAAAAAACAAACGGCCGCTTCAGTATTAAAATACTAAAACGGCCGTTAATAATTTATATAAAGCTACGAATTAAGCGTCTTTTTCAGAAAGGTACCTTTCAGCATCGATAGCAGCCATACAGCCTGATCCTGCTGCAGTTACTGCTTGTCGATAATGATCGTCCTGCACATCGCCACAAGCAAATACGCCGGGAACATTTGTTTTCGAGGTACCAGGTATTGTTTGAATATATCCCACATCGTTGGTGTCAATAAAATCTTTAAATATTTCTGAATTGGGTTGATGGCCTATTCCTAAGAAGAAACCGTCGATTTTAATTTTTACTTCCTCTTCTCCCTCTTCTCCCAGATTTTTAACCAGTGTTGCTCCTTCAACTAAACCATTATCGCCAAATAAACCTTTGGTTTGGTGTTTCCACAAAATTTCAATGTTTGGTGTTTTCATTGTGCGCTCGGCCATTACTTTTGATGCACGGAGTTCATCGCGACGCACGATAAGGTAAACTTTCTTACAAAGTCCGGCAAGATACATGGCTTCTTCAGTTGCGGTATCTCCTCCCCCAACAACAGCTACATCTCTTCCTTTATAAAAGAAGCCATCGCAGGTTGCACAAGCCGAAACTCCACCTCCTGCATATTTTTTCTCATCTTCCAATCCAAGATATTTAGCAGTTGCACCAGTGGCAATAATTACGGTTTCAGCCTCAATCAATTTCGAATCGTCTATCCATACTTTATGCACTTCGCCCGAGAAATCAACTTTTGTTGCCATTCCCCAGCGTACATCGGTACCAAAGCGTTGAGCTTGTTTTTTAAGATCTTCCATCATTACCGGCCCTGTAACTCCTTCCGGATAACCGGGGTAATTTTCTACTTCCGTTGTCGTGGTTAATTGCCCTCCCGGTTGCAATCCTTCGTACATTACCGGATTTAAGTTGGCACGTGCTGCGTAAATTGCAGCGGTATAGCCTGCCGGTCCGGAACCTATAATCAAACATTTTACCTGTTCTGCCTCCATAGCATCAAGGTTTTTCTTTTCTTCGTTTTCGTTAATATCAAGTGGTTTAAACATCTGCGTAAATTTTTAGTTCGACAAAAATACAAAACAAAGTGCATTGATTATCATAAATTCAATCGATAATAACAAAGTTGTGATAGTTGATTTCTATAACGTATAAAAAATTAGTTGCAAAAGCCCTAAAAAAGTTTTGTAAAAATCAATTGTAACACTACTTTTGCAATCCTGATTCGGGATGTGGCGCAGTCCGGTTAGCGTACTGGTCTGGGGGACCAGGGGTCGCAGGTTCAAATCCTGTCATCCCGACGGATTAGAAAGCCATTTGTAATTACGAATGGCTTTTTTTTATTTTACTGCAATAATCAATTCCGTGAAAACGCAAGAATTGTTTTCTGCCAATCACCCAATTCCAAGGCATTACACCTCTAATTTTTCGGCATCTTTAATCTTTTATTTTTTAGATTTCCTAAGCCTTGTTTAAAGTACACCTCGGGGCGGTGCCACACCCCGGTGCTTTTCAGCCACGGTTCATCTACATCCAAACTTAAATCGCAATCAACGCGGGCAATAATCGAATGTTTATTATCTGCAGAGGTTCCTGCGTTAATAAAATGACAAAGGCCCCAGGTAACACCTCTTCCATAATCTGTTCCGGTAAAAGCATCGGGGGTATAAAAACCGCAGGCAGTTGGTGTTAATTCAACTGTTGCTGCAATTTTAAAATTCACTCCATCCTCGGCATACTGCATGGTTTGCGCTTCGTTTCCGTCTTTTATGGCCATGGCGGCAATACCTTCTTTAAAAGGAAAGTAGCAGGTTTCGTGCCCCGAATTTAATACCGGATTCAGGGGATGCTTTTCAAACGGACCAAAGGGATTATCGGCAATGGCCAGACCATGAGCGACTGCATATTTATCGCGTACATCGGGCCATTTGTTGTACGCCGCTTTGTAATACAGGTAAATTTTATTTTTAAACACAATAAGGTGTGGGTCTTGAGTTTGATCCTGGTCCCACTCGCCTTTTTTACCAAAAGGTACAACCGGTTTCCCCACATGAGTCCAGGGGCCATCGGGCGAATCGGCATAAGCCATAGAAATGGGGCACCAGTCGCCACGAGTTCCACTTGGTTCGTTAAAGGCCTGAAAGTAGAGGTAATATTTTCCCTCCCAAACCAAAATATCAGGTGTTGCAACCGAGCGCCAGCCCAAAGCCGGTTTTTCGGGGCGGGCAACAGCAATTCCCTGTTCTTTCCATGTAAAACCATCTTGACTGGTGGCATACCAAAGGTCGCATAAATCCCAATCGGTTGAAGGAATTTTTTCAGTGGCTTCGTTTGCCCGGTTCCAGCCAATGGGCGGTACTTTTGTTTGGCGTTTAGTATACCAAATGTAGTATTTCCCATTCACAAATATAGGCCGCGAGGGGTCGCGCCGAGAAATAGTTCCATCTCCTCCGTTATAATCGAAACCTTCCAATCGCGTGTACTTAAACTGAGAAAACAGTTCATTGTCCTGTACCCGTGGTGCCGGATAGTCGAACATGCGTTCAGCAGCTGCACTCAAAGGAAAATCAGGTTTTGTTTCCGGCATTTTATGCGGAAAAACTTGATTTTCACCTACCACACCGGATTGTTCATGGTTCGTTTTTGTATTGGTACACGCACTTACTGTAAAAGCCATTACAAGCGCACTGAGAACAAGCTGCTTCATATTTATTGCTGTTGTTGGTTGTTTTGGCTGGCAATTCTTTCTTTTTGTTTTTCGGATAATCCCCAGCGGTAATAATCTTCAGGATTCCAAAGGTTGTTATGGTGTTTCATTTCGGGGTCGTGTATGTCAAGACTTAGGTCGCAATCGAAACGCGCCAGTTCCGAATGCATTTTTCCGTTAGGTCCGCGTACGTTTCTAAAATGGCAAATTCCCCATGTTATTCCACGCCCGTTTTTATTATCGGCAAAAGCATCAGGAATATAGGCATTGGGGCCAATAGGCATCATTTCAGTAATTGCCATAATTTCAAAATTCACCCAGTCTTTAGCATATTGAATGGTGAAATGCTCGCTCCCATCTCTGATCGTCATCGATGCTACCCCTTCTTTCCAGGGGAAAAAACAAATTTCATGTCCTGAATTTTGTACAGGATTTAGCGGATGCTTTTCAAATGGTCCAAGGGGATCATCAGCAAGAGCTAAACCAATCCCACTCCACACTGTTCCGGGGCGGTTAAAGGCAGCTTTGTAATACACATAAATTTTATCGTTATGCACCAGTGGCGTTGGTGCCTGAATGGCAAACTGGTCCCATTCGCCTTTTGCACCGGTAGGAATTACCACCTTGTCAACATGAGTCCATGGCCCGTCCGGAGAATCGGAATAAGCTACACCCACAGGGCAGTAATCGCCGCGCATACCACTGGGCTCGGTAAAAGCCTGGTAATAAATGTAGAATTTTTCTTTGTATTTCAGAATATCAGGCGTGGCTACCGCTCGAAATCCGGGAGTTGGTTTAGGAGGACGGGGAACGGCAACGCCTTGTTCTTGCCAGGTAAATCCATCTTCGCTGGTGGCATACCAAATTTCAGCTAGATCCCAGTCGGTGGAAGGGATGGTATCATTCCATGGAACTTTTCCCTCAATAATAAAACCTTTTGTATCGCGTGCAAAGGTTCCAACAGGTGGCGATGGGGTGTCGCGTTTGGTGTACCAAACGTAATACTTGCCGTTTTCATAAAGCACTTTTGATGGGTCGCGGCGGGTAATGGTAGCATCACCATCGTTGTAATCGAAACCACTTAAGCGAGTGTATTTAAACTGTGTGTATAGCTCATTCTCGGCATTTACATGCGAGGGATAATTGTTAAAACTGCGTTGCATGGCTTCGCTTAACGGACGTTGTGTACTTTCGGGGCTTACCGTGTAAGGGAAAGCTTCGGTGGTTTGTTTGGCTTGCTTCAAGGGAATAACCAGCGAAAATGATATTTCGCTGTCTTTAGGAAGCACGGCAATAATTAAAGCTTTGGGCACACCATTTTCCATATAAAACTTTGGCATATCGGCCGTGCGTTCGCAAAAGGTAGAAGTGCCATCTGTCCATTTAATTTCGCCGGCTTTAATGGCAAGTGGATTTTTGGCTAATTTCCAGTGTAGTCCCATGTCGTCAGACTCGAACAGCAGCGTGGATCCCTCGGGGCAATCACTCCAAACACCTCTGGAGTCTTTGGCAATACAATAAAAGTTTCCGTTATGCAGCCACTCCAGATGGTCGTCGCAGGCAAACGAAGCGGTTGGGTGTGTAATAAATGGTATGTCTGTGTCTTTAAAAGGCCCTAAGGGAGAGCTCGATATTGCGGTAACATGAATTACTTTCCCGTTTTTATGTTTTGGGTCGGCTTTTACGTATTTGTAGGCCATCAGAAATTTGCCATCCGTACGTTTTGTAACGGTTGGAGTTGAGGTCATCCAACGATCTCCGGTGGCATCAATCAGTGGTTTATCAAAACGTTTCCATGGCCCGTTTAAATCGTCGGCAACTGCAACACCAATGCGCTGGTTATTGCGATTTACCCACCATTCTTCGTCATCTTTTATCGATGGCATCCGATCATCAGGAGTATTCTCCCAATAGCCGCTACCCCGGTTTCCCATGTGATAAAGGTAGTATTTGCCATTGTGCTCAATTACATGCGGATTGTGGGTACAATCGCCATCCCAAAACTCGTTACCCCGTGGTGGCAGCACCAAATTTTTAAACTTATAAGGTCCGGTTAAATGGTCGGAAACAGCATGAGCAATTTCGGAATGGGTAACCCAACCATGATGCCCGCGGCTTTTTAACCAACGCGAATAAATAGCATGGTATTTCCCATCTTTTCCTCTTAAAATATTGGTTCCCCAAACATTATAATCTTCTTCTGCAATAATATTTGCTTTGTCAAATTTTTCAGGCAGCATCTCAGCAAAATCAAAATCGGTCTGCCCAAAACTATTTCCCGTTAAAAACAGGATAATCAGGTAAATGAAAACAAGTTTATAGTTCATCTTTTTCTTTGGTTTATTTTCAATTCTATTCTAACCATTCAGCTATTGTTCGAGCAATGTTTTTTCCCAATATTCCATCATTTGTTCATCGCTTATTTCTCCGGTGTAACCTTTATTTGCCATGGCGTTTTTAAACCATTTTGCCGAACTTTCCTTTGCTTTTGCAATAGTTGCCTCATCCTCGCTTATCATCCCTCGCTCATATACCTTTAAGGCCGATTGCAACTGTATTTTAAGTTTCGATTCTATTTCGCTGAATTCCTTTTTACCGGCCAGGTTATTAAATTCCATAGGATCTGACCTTAAATCATACAATTCAAATTCGGGTCGTTTTTTGGCCATAAACAAATTATATGGGTAGCCCAACTCCCCTTTCGAGTGGAGGTATTTGTATACAGTAAATGCCGGGTATTGTAAGCGTTTGTAACTGCTTAACTGCATATAGGGAATTTCAGGCATTCGGTTCCAAATCAACTTAAACTCTCCATTGTTTATACTTCTGATATTATCGGGAGCATCGCCACATCGCTGACGAAAACCATATACATATTCTCTTTTTACCGCATTTTCTCCTAAAAACACCTGTCCATGCATATATTCTGGTACCTGAATTCCCGCCAAATCAAGCGATGTTGCCGTAACGTCAATCATACTCACCAGCTTGTGACTCACTTTATTTTTTTCAGGTGTAAACGGATTGTACACAATTAAAGGAACATTTAATCCGCCTTCGTAAAGAAATTGCTTATCGCGTAAATGCGGACGGCCATTATCGCCGAAGAAAAAAATGATGGTATTTTCCCACAGGCCTTCCGCTTTTAAGCGCTCGGTGATGTTACCTATTACTTCATCCAAATGCTGAATACTTTCAAGGTACATGGCCCAATCGGCCCTTATTAATTCGTGATCAGGATAACAAGCAGGAACTGTTACTGACTTGTAATCAATAGGATGTTTGCTGTCGTGTTCAAAATCGCGGTGCGGATATTTTATATTAACCTGTGCATAAAAGGGTTGACCTTTATTCCTGTCCTTCCAGTCTATGGCATCGAAAATATTATCAGTTTCAAAATTAAAATCGGTTTTACCCATTTTTTCAAATGACTTATCCATATTGGAACAGAAATAACCTGCTGCTTTAAAAAATTCGGTAACAGGTTGAATATGATCCGGAAGAGGTAGCTTGTTAATGGTTCTGTGCTCGAGGCTGTTAATTGCCGTAGGATACATACCGGTTATAATTGACGATCGACTTGACGAACAAACGGAGGTAGTGGTATAAGCTTTTGTGTAACGAACGCCCTGAGCTGCAAGTGCATCAATATTAGGTGTTTTTACATCGGGGTTGCCATAACAGCCCAACTCCAAACCAATATCGTCGGAATAAATCCAGAGAATATTTGGTTGTGGTTGGTTTTTGCTGCAAGACGTTAATAATAGCGCAAAAAATAACCCGGTAAAAAGGCTTTTGAATTTTAACATTACTCCACTTCTTTAGTTACAATTAAAGGAATTTGCACATTAAACGACTGACGTACATTATTCTCATCGTACGCATCGGCAGCACAAATCAAAGCTATTGGTTCTCCATTTTCAATTAAAACCTGTGGGCGCTCGAGGTGGTCGTATTGAATAACTCTGCCATCTTCCCAGGTAAGCGTACGATCGGAGATCTTGAAATATTTGGCTTTTTCCCAGTTAATGCCATCAACCGAATCGTAGTGCACCAAGGAAAAAATGCGTTTGTGCTCGATGTGTTCAATTCGTTTTACAATGGCGCGGTACTTTCCATCCTGGTACCAGATGTACGGATCTTCTGCCGGAAATCGTTCCCCTTCGAAAGTAAATACCGGATCAGGATATTTTTTGAATGGGCCGGTTGGGCTGTCGGCAATAGCCACCATGTGCACCACAGGGCCACCTTGCGGCAGGGGAAATTTTTTACCAACAGCTTTGTAAACCATCAGAATTTTACCATCGGCCATTTGGCACACCGATGGATTGGACGTCATCAGTGCATCGTGCGCCGTTGAGTCGCCATGTGTTACATCCAAAACCGGTTTATCAAATCGTTTCCAGGGGCCCTTTGGGGTGTCGGCCACTGCCACTCCAATGCGCTGATTGTTACGGTGCATCCAGTTAATTTTTGCCTTACCCGGAACACTTACAATTTTTTTATCGCCAAAATTACCCATATAGTACAGGTAATATTTGCCGTTGAATTTATGAACCGTAGGATTATGGGTTGCCGAACCGTCCCAGAATTCGGGTCCGCGCTCCGGCAAAGCCACATCAACAAATTTGTAAGGGCCAAATGGCGAGTCTGACACGGCGTGGGCTATTTCGGAATAGTTGACCCACTCCCATCCAATGTTTTTTGGCCAACGCGAATACAACATGTGGTACAAGCCATCATCACCTTTTACCACCGAACCTCCCCAATGGCTCAGGCTATCTCCTCCGTCGAAAGCGGAATGTTTGGCCACTTTGCCAAATTCAATTTTATAATTTTCAATTACTTTTTCCTCTTGATGACATGCTGAAAAAATAATGACTAACACTGCCAGCAATCCAACTGTTTTCATAACTTTTCTATTTATTATTTTGTTTTAGCGGTATTTGCACATTAAACGAGTGCAACACACCATTTTCATCTTTTGTATCAGCAGCACATAATAAAGCTAAAGGCTTCCCGTCTTCGATGTACAATTGCGGGCGCTCAAGATGAGAGACATACTGTGTTTCGCCATTTTCCCATTCAATTTTCAAGGTAGAAACCAAGGGGTTTTTCGCCAGATTCCAGTCAAAACCATCTTCTGAGTCGAATAAAACCAATGACCGGCCAGCATTGGTAAAAGCGCCGTGCATGTCTTTTACAATGGCACGGTATTTCCCATCCTGGTACCAGATAAACGGATCTTCGGCCGGAAAATCGTGCCCCTCGGCCTGGAATACAGGCTTATCGTATTTTTCGAATGGCCCCGTTGGGCTATCGGAGGTTGCCACACAATGTACTACCGGGCCACCCCAGATGCCGGGTTTCTTTTTACCAACAGCTTTATAAACCATAAGGTAGCCCCCATCAGGCCGCTGCGTAACCGATGGATTGCTGGTCAATAAGGCATCCAGTGCTGCACTATCGGGGCTAACATCAACCAACGGTTTATCGAAACGTTTCCACGGACCGTTAGGAGTATCGGCAACAGCTACGCCAATGCGCTGATTATTCCGGTGAACCGGATTCAACTGAATCTTTCCCGGCCTGCTGTATATTTTCCCATCGCCGGTATTGCCCATGTAGTAGAGGTAGTATTTCCCATCGAATTTATGAATGGTTGGATTGTGCGTACATAGTCCATCCCAGTATTCGGCACCGCGAATAGGTAGAGCAACCTCTACATGCTTAAAGGGTCCAAACGGACTTTCGGCAACAGCATGGGCTATTTCAGAATGTGTTTCCCAAACCCAGCCCAGCTCCTTTTTCCAACGCGAGTAAAACATGTGGTATAAACCATCTTCGCCTTTTATAAGCGAACCTCCCCAAATGCTGATGGTGTCGTTAATAAATTTTGCTGTTGAGGGTACTTTCTCAAATTCAATTTTTAAATCAGCTTTTTTGCCACCCAGCAGTTCACCTGATTTTTGCTTGTTTTGCTTACCCGCACATGCTGCTAATAATAAAACAGCCGCCATTATAAATAGCAAGTTTCTTTTCATTTTGATTTTGTTTTAACAAGTTGTGACCAATTACTTTCTTCGCCTCCAAGGGTTCTTTTCATTTTAAAATAAAGCTCTTTTTCTCCATTCAAATCAATTGACACCATGCCTCTTACATTAGAGCTAAAAGTTTTGTCTAACTGATCTTTTGAAGTTCCATATTTTATGGTGTAAATACCATCAGCAAAATCGCTTGAATAGCCAATTACCAGTTTGTTATCGGTGATAAAAGAATCCCAGATAATTGGTGGTAAAGGTTTATTTACAATGGCTGTTTTTGCCATATCAGAGGGCTTGCTTTGCCCTTTATCGTTTAGGGCAAATAGTTTAACGCGATATGTTTTTCCTTCTTCTAAACCAGTAACATCAATATAGTTTGAAATTGTTTTGTACGACTCTTGTTCTTTTTCACCATCGGCTGAATAACGCACAAAGTATTCGCTTGCATTGGGCACATGCCCGAAAAGCACCCGCACAGCGCTTTTGCCGGGAATAAGTGCTGTAATTTTAGGAGTAATGGCGTTTTTGAACGATATGGTTTTATCGAGGCGCGAATAATTTGTTGGCGTTACAAGGCTTATGGTTAGGTCGAGTACATCGGCAGGTAAATTTTCCCAGGTGATTGTACCGTTCCATTGCTTGTCGGCAGGTTTTAAATCGGGTAATTCTTTTGCGTTCTCAAAAACAGTCTCGCCCCGGCTGTTTGTAAACTGATACACCAGTTTATAATTGCGCATGGCGTGGCTCGGATAATCACTTTCGCTACGAATTGGCAGACGAATATCAGCCGAATTTTTATCAAAATCGATGTTTGAAATTTCAATATCCAGAACAGGCGCATGTTCCTGCTTTATGCGCTTGAATAAACGGCGTTTTTGTCGCCAGGTAGTAATAACGCCCCAAACACGGTTTTCTTCGGCTGTTGTTCCGGCATAAGCGCTTCGGTAATCGTTAAAGGTCCACATGGATGTTCCGATTACAAACTCATTTTTATGTCTGAAATGATTGGTCCACTCTGAGAATATTTCTTTATCGGCATCTAAAGCTGTTGATGGCCACGGATCGAAACCAAATTCGGAAATAAAAACCGGTTTTTCGGGCCACTTCGTTCTTAACGCATTAAGTATGTCCTGTGGTTTGCCCTGCCAGCCATACATATTGTGCATAATCAAATCAACAAAAGTATTGGGGTCGGTTTCCGGTGTATATTCTTCTTTTTGCCCCGAGTTGCTCACACAGGTTACCAAACGATATGGGTCTAATTCCGTTTTTACATAATCGATGGCGGCTTCGCCGTATTCAAAATGATTATTCAACTCATTACCAACACTCCAGCCAATAATACTTGGGTGATTAATGTCGCGTTCAATCATCCCTTTTAACCAATATTTGGCAAGAAAATAGTTTTTATCCGTCATTTCCATGCCATGCTTTTCTGTCAGCATAACATAAGGCTCGTCAAACATCAAAATTTCTTCATCTTCCGGTTTTAATTGAATTCCTTTTTCTTTTTCAAGTTTCGCCAGTGGATAATAATTTGCACGAAACTCATCGTTATCCAAATCCCGAACATTAACCTCTTCAAAAAGCATAATTCCTTTTTTATCGCATAAGTCAATCAACTTTTCGTTTTGAGTGCCGTGCATAATCCGCATAAAGTTGGCTCCTGCTTCTTTCATTAAATCCACATCTTCTTCCAGTACCTCCAGTGGCTCAGAAGATCCCCAGAAACGGCTCTCGCTTACCCGGTTAAAACCGGCTAAACGAACAGGCTCGCCATTCAGCAACATTTTAGAATCTGTCAGTTCAACTTTTCGGATTCCAAAATTGTCACTCCTATTATTTAATTTATTATTCTTCTCTGAGATTGTAGTATGAACTTGATACAGCTTAGGATTATCAAAATGCCATAATTCCACATTTTCAGCATTTAAAACAGTTTCAAGATGAATATCTTTTCGCGAATTAGGTTCAATCTCAACAGAACCCGCCAAGGCGCCAATTTCCTTTTCATCCAATAATTTAGAACTAACTGTAATGGTTCTTTTTTTGTCAGAGTTGTTTTCAACCCTCACCTTTAGTTTTATATTGGCTGTCCCTGTTTCCAGGTTGGGGTCGGCATGAATATATTGATAATCGATTCTAACATCTTTGTTTTTGCTTAGAGTAACATCCCGGATTATACCGCCCCAATTCCAGGTGGCACTAACAATTGCGCTGTTATCGGCTTCAACTGCAATAACATTTTTCCCCTTGAAATTTAGTTCATCCGTCACGTCAAATTCGAAAGGCGTAAATCCTCCCCTGTTTCTTCCAATAAACTTACCGTTGAGATAAACTTTTGCGAGATGATAAACACCACCAAATTTTAAATAGTACCTGTCGCTTGCATCTTTTTTCCAGTTTTTTGGAAGATGAATTGTTTTCCGATACCAACCTTTTCCGGTATAGTTCGAGTACTCATTAATCATTCCCCAGTGCCCCGGAACGCTTAAGTTGTGCCAATCAGAATCATCAAAATCGCTAAGAAAAACCTGGCGGGGTTCTTCTTTTGCATTTAAATACTTCTCTTTGGGAATTTCGCGAAACATTACCGCATCTGCAGCAACATCACCACTTACTATCGCTGTTACTTCAACATAATTATCATCGTTGCTATTAAATTCAAAAATGCCAAGGCTGTTCCATTCGCCACAAAACACCCGCTGATTAAAATATTTGGTTGAAATGCCTTTTGCGTGTTTCACGTTGTATTGAGCTGTCATGTGAGATACAAAGGGGTATTTTGTAAACACCTCGTAGTAACCCGTTTTTTCGAAATTAGGATAAAACCGAACATTAGAATCATCGTTCCTGTCTGCATTTTCAAGATCGGTTATGGAAAAATAATGTTGCAAATAGTTTTCACCGTGAAACTTTGAATTAACCGCACCGAAATCAGACGTGCTCCAATTGCCCTTAACTTGTACATTTTCATCAATGTTATCAATTACGATATCATTTTCGGTTTCACGGATATTCATGTAGTTGGAACCTTCGCCATAAATGGCGTAAAACTTCCAATGACCATTTAACGAAAGTTGCTCATCAATATGCTTATCCTCATTATTACATGAGCTTAAGAATACGATTACACTTAATGCAAAAATTACGAATCTATTCATCTTGTTTTGTTTTGTAATTACAATATCTGTTTACTTATTATTCCTCGGTTAGAACCACCAGCTTAGCTGAAACCACATAGGTATCATTATCCGAAACGTCTTCTCCAAACTTAATACTTAACGTATTTTCACCTTGTCTCAAAAGAGATACCGGAAGTTCCACTCTTTCTACTGCATTGTACTTTGTGATTCCCCTGGTATGTCTGTGGTCAAGAATTTTACCCAGAACTTCCCCATTAAAAGTAAATTCGGGTGAATCATTCATACCTTCATCCACTGCTAAAGCAATATCTACAAAGCACTTTAGAGCATTTGCTGAAGCTTCTTTTAAACTGAACTTCATTTCATAAGGTGTATTCTTCTGAACCTTAGCCAGGTATCCTTTTGCATAATAAGCCTCCTCCACCATTTTTGATGATGGCTCAGTATCACTGTTCAATTCAATTCTAACAATTATGGTCTCTTCTCCACTAATATTAATATCATTCAATGATGCAAGCGATTGGTAATTGGAATCAATAATCAGCTTACCACTGACGTTCTCACTATTATGTGGCTCCGGATATTCACCTTCCCATTTAAGGCGTTTTATTCCTGTGGCTGTTATGTCATCTGCATCTATGCCCTCAATCGTCACATCCAAATCGAGCGTAAACTCTCCAATGGTTTTACCATAGTGCGCCAGCAGATATATGAATTTCCCATCTCTTATGACCTCATAGTTACTGAAGGTTTTCTGAGCAGTCTTTTCTTCAAAATACAGCCTTTCTCCATTTACATCTTTAAAATATTCATAGAATTGTAAAAACGGGGTTGAGGTGTGGTTTTTATTATCGGGATCATTTTGCAAATTATAAACGGCCTGCCCCCTATTTGGCGCGTACCCATAATCACTGTGCGCTAGGATAAATGGTACTGCTAATTGTACCTCCGGCACATCCATATAGAGCATCATTTGCCGAATTACTGTAGTCATATATAAGAAAAATTTAAAGTCATTTTCCCAGGGCCCAAATTGGGGTGTAATGGATTGCCTTCCGTATTCTGAAATGATTACAGGTTTTGGGCCAACATCGTACAAGGTGTTCTGCACCGCCTGTAACATGTTCAGTTGACTCTCTAAAGTGCCAAAATCATAAACCGTTTCATTCCCGTTATACATTCCTTTAAATAAGCTGGGATGATTTTGTTTTTTGGTCATGTCATTACGATTCCCTTTGTAATTAATAGAATCATACGCCCAGTATCCTTTTGAGTATGTATGCAAATCGTACCCACTCAGTGCATTTTGAGTTGCGGCTATAAAGTCAGCATAGAATTTCTGCCAGTCGCTCAAATCCTTCCCCGGAAAGGTCCACGCCCAGCAAGGGCCAAAAACGTGTACTTCTTTATGCTTTTTTTGTATAGAATTAGCCATAACCCTGTGAAACTCCCCGATATCAGTAATATTCCAGCTTTGTTTAGGCTCATTTTGTACTGTAAACCAAGTTGGCAAAGGTACATTATTTGATTCCAGTTCGTCCAGCCATGCATTGACTTGTAAGGCTGCTAACTCAAAATAGTTATTTTTTACTGCATCGTATACATCTCCGGATTCTCTCATCCAGGATGGATAAGTTTTTGAAATGCCTGCAATAGCCCATTTAAAATCCTGATTTGACCTAAATCCTTCCTCAAACGATTTGACGCGATCAAGAGTGACCTCTTTAACCTTTTTCTCAATAAGGTTCTTTTTTTTGTAATTTTTGTCTATAGCTGTTAAATGTGGCCCCAAACATCTTGTTGGTTTCATCATTTCCCATTTTGAATCTGTGTATCTGGTTCCGGTTAACGTGCCCATAGTGGTAAAATATTTTGACCTGTCAAGCCTGTTTTTAACAAATTCACCACTTCTCAGTTCTTTTTGTTGGTTTGGATATATAACAACTTCAGCATTGTCCTGGGCATGCAAGAATGAAGTACTCAATAGTGAGAAAAATAAAACAGTGTTTATCCAAATGTTAGTTATCTTTTTCATCTTATTAAAATTGTCTGTTTTTAAAGGTATAAGATGGAACTCGTCCCGACCAATCGGAACTCGTTTCATTTTAATTGAATTCTTAGGTTACAACAATGTCCACGGTGTACTCCATTAACGGTAATACCAAGAGCACCAAAAATGAATGTTGGCACACCATCTTCTACCAATAGTTGTGGCCGTTCTATCTTGTATTCCGTTCGTGTACCGTCTGTTTTTAAAATTTTACCCGGAACAACTAACGGATGTTTTGCCTGTACCCAATCGTAACCATTGTTTGATTCCATTAAAGCAATAGCTCCTGTGTCTCCGGTAAAACGTCCCTGAATGTCTGTCACCAAAGCATAATATAAGCCATCCTGGCTCCACACAAACGGGTCTTCAGCAATCATGTGCTCATCTTCAGAGCCCTTTAATTCAAAAATGGTTTCGTTATGCTTTTTAAAAGGCCCAAGCGGGTTCTCGGCAAAAGCCACCATATACCTCACCCGGTCTCCTTTTGAAACCTGCCATCCATCGGTGCTTTCCATATCTACTGGCTTCCAGCCTTTTTGTTTGCCAACCGCCTTGTATACCGCAAAAATACTTCCATCGGGAGCAATGTTAATGGCGGGGTTCGAGGTCATTAAAGCATCAGGTGCAGTTGGGTCGTCACTTACATCAATAACCGGTTTATCCAACCTGTTCCATGGGCCAGCCGGATTATCAGACCAGGCAACTCCTATTCGCTGACCATTCCTGTACATCCACCAGTCTTTATTTTTCATGGAAGTTGGCTGTTTGGCTTTTACCGATGATGTAGTGCCCATATAATACAGGTAATACTTGCCATCTTTTTTGAATACGGTTGGATTGTGTGTGGTTGTCCCATCCCAATACTCCTTACCACGTGCGGGTAAGGCAACACTTACATGCTTGTAGGGCCCCTCTGCTTTTTCGGCAACAGCATAGGCTATTTCCGAGTCGGTTGCCCAGCCAAAATGCCCCAATTCGTACTTCCACCGCGAATAATACATATGGTACTTGCCATCGTAACCTTTCACCACTGAGGCTCCCCAAATGTGGTAATCCGGGTCAATAAATTTATATTCCTCGGGAATGGGCTGAACCATTGCTCCAAGGTCTAAATCTTTTTTTTCCTGCGAACAAGCAGTAAAAACTCCCAAAAGTTGAACAAAAAGTAATATTACAATCTTTTGCATTTTATTTTAATTGATAAAATTCATTTTTATTATTTCAACAGTCATCATTTCTTAATCCTTTTGAAGTGGAATAACCACCGAAAACGAATCTTCGCATTCTTTTGGAAGAACTGCGATAATCAATGCCTTAGGCACACCATTTTCCATATAAAACTTAGGCATATCAGCCGTTCGTTGGCAAGAAGTTGAAGTACCATCGGTCCATTTAATTTCGCCGGCTTTAATGGCAAGGAAATTTTTGGCAGGTTTCCATTCCAAACCCATGTCGTCCGATTCAAACAGCATAGTTGAGCCATCGGGGTAATCACTCCAAACTCCGCGTGAGTCTTTAGCGATACAATAATAGTTTCCGTTGTGAAGCCATTCTAAATGGTCGTCGCAGGCAAACGAAGCTGTAGGGTGAGTTATAAATGGGATGCCCGTATCTTTAAAAGGCCCGAGAGGTGAACTCGATGTAGCCGTTACATGAATAACTTTTCCATTCTTGTGTTTTGGGTCGGCCTGAACGTATTTGTAGGCCATCAAAAACTTTCCATCGGTCCGTTTCGAAACGGTTGGTGTTGAGGTCATCCAACGATCACCGGTAACATCAATTAAGGGTTCATCGAAACGTTTCCAGGGGCCGTTTAAATCATCTGCAACAGCAACTCCAATGCGTTGGTTATTGCGGTTAACCCACCATTCTTTATCGTCTTTAATGGAAGGCATCCTGTCATTTGGAGTATTGTACCAGTAGCCACTTCCACGGTTACCCATGTGGTAGAGGTAATATTTGCCATCGTATTCAATTACGTGCGGATTGTGCGTACAATCGCCATCCCAGAACTCATTTCCCCGGGCTGGCAGCACCAAATTCTTAAATTTGTATGGTCCGGTTAAATGGTTAGAAACAGCATGTGCAATTTCTGAATGGGTTACCCAACCATGATGTCCACGGCTCTTTGGCCAACGCGAGTAAATGGCATGGTATTTTCCATCTTTTCCCTTTAGAATATTGGTTCCCCAAACATTATAATCTTCTTCCTGAATAATATTTTTTTTATCGAACTTTTCAGGAAGCAGCTCCTTAAAATTCAAATCATTTTGTGAGAAAACAGTACTGCTAACTGAGATTAACAATGTTATCAAAACCATAGATTGAACACTCTTCATCATTTTCATATCCGCATCAATTTTAATCTTTCTAATTATTCGCTAATAACAGGAATCTGAACATTCCATGAATGCAATACCCCATTGGCATCGCTTGTATCAGCAGCACAAAGCAGGGCAATTGGTTTACCATTTTCCATAAACAATTGAGGGCGCTCTAAATGTTTTAATTGAAGAACTTCGCCATTCTCTTTGGTTATTTGTAGCTTAGAAACCAAAGGTTGAGCTGCTAATTTCCAATCAAATCCATCTTCCGATTCAAACATAACCAGTGCCTGTCCGGCATCGGTAAATGCACCGTGCATGTCCTTTACAATAGCCCTGTATTTTCCGCCCTGGTACCAGATAGAAGGATCCTCTGCCGGGAACTCATGACCTTCGGCTGTAAATACCGGAAAATCATATTTCTTGAAAGGGCCCGTTGGGCTATCGGATGTAGCAACGCAATGCACAACCGGTCCACCCCAAATCTCTTTTGTCTTTTTTCCAACCGCTTTGTAAACCATTAAGTAACCACCATCTGGTCGTTTGGTAATTGATGGATTATTGGCCAACATGGCATCCAAGGCAGTTGTATCCTTACTTGCGTCAATTAAAGGAGTATCAAAGCGTTTCCATGGGCCATTGGCATTATCGGCCACAGCTACCCCAATACGTTGATTGTTTCGATGTGTCCAGTTGTACACAATTTTACCGGGAACACATGGATTTACCCCATCGCCAGTGTTACCCATGTAATACAAATAATACTTTCCATCGAATTTATGAATTGTGGGATTATGGGTACACAAACCATCCCAGTATTCAGCTCCTCGTGCCGGAAGTATTACGTCTTTATGTACAAACGGGCCAAAAGGCGATTCAGAAACAGCATGTGCTATTTCGGAATGAGTCACCCATGCCCAGCCCAGGTCTTTTTTCCAGCGAGAATAATACATATGGTATAATCCATCTTCTCCCTTAATCAGCGAACCTCCCCAAATGGTTAGTGAATCGCCACCACTAAAAATCGATTCCGGGGCAACTTTCCCCAGTTCAAATTTAAATTCAGTTGTTTCTTTTTCTGAATTGCAGGAGAAAAGTGTAATGATTATTAAAACTGCTATTAAGCTCTTCATATTCTTTTTTATTTTCAATTTTTTTTATTTATCACAGCGTTTATTTCGCCTTCAAATCAAATCCATTCAATCCGATGGTTCCTTTATTTTCTTCGGAACTAAAAACAATTTTTACAGATTGTCCTTTTGTTGCTTTAAACTCAAGTAACGAAAATCCTTTTGCCGCTTTGTTCGACCCTCCATCGCCACGATTTCCGCCACCGGCAGTGGATATTTGTATTTTTCGGCCATATGTTGGCTGATAATCTGATTTAACGATTTGAACTTCGCTATTTGCATCACTTACCTCAATTTTTAGAACCGGAGCCTCATCTTTTTCACCCGTTAAACGGTGATGCCAGCTTTTCAAACTGTATTCTCCTTCAGGAAGATTGTTGAAGGTTAGCATTATTTTACCTGGTGCATTTATTTCTACACCATCTTCAATCATAAAACTTAAATCGCCTGGCACACCCCAGGTGTGGGTCCATTTTAGGCTATCACCTACAGATTCGATGCTCACATTTATCTTGTTTTTATCTTCTACAATAAAGGACTGCTTAGCATTACCTTTATCCGACCAACTCCAGGCTACAAACTGATCCTGAACGTGCTGTTCGGGATTACCTAAATCTATTCTTAATCTAAGAACGTCTCTGATGGGCTTAGCATTTTGTAAAACATGGTTGCTGGTCCATGCTTTGCTGCTGATAACAGCATTTCCATTTTTCAGTCCTTTGGCGCTGGCTATAAGATTAATCTCCCCGGCTTCAGTACCCATTCTAACTAAAACAGGTGCTATTCCATTTTCCCACTTCACAGGGTTGGAACCAATATCTTCACCCCCAACAATACTTGCAGACCCCGATACTTCGAAACTTACCTCCGGGTTATAATCTACTACGGTGGTTCCGTTTTTATCACAAATGCGGGCAAATGCAAGTGCTATGCTCGACCCGTCGGCATATAAAGGTTGACAATCTTTATCAAATTCCAATTCTATATGGTGTGCTTCACCAGGCTTTTTTAGTGAGTGTTCAGCAACAATTTTGTTGTTTATATAACCTTTGGCGGTAATTGTTCCCGATTCCCAGGTGGAGTCAAAAACAAAAGCAGGAGAATTTAGATGAGCAACTTCAGGTGCATGGCACGGTTTAAGCCGGGCAATGGATTTCCCCTCAATCAATAACTCAACTTCATCGCAATTACTAAATACGATAATAGTAGAATCGTTTTGTGCACGATGATCCGGAATATGCACCATAGGTTCGGTGGTCATTTCCGATTTCATCCACCAATAAACAGGTTTTGGTAGTCGGAAGATATCCCAGGCCGCAGCACTCCAGCGCGACAGGTTTGGATATTGCTCACCTCTTTTTATAAATGAATAACTATCGTGGGCACTCCAAAGCGTAAGCCCGATTAAATCCGGATCGGCTTTGTAACGCGATACAATTTTTTGGTTGCCCCATGTATCTTCCGAACCACTGTGTTCCATGGCAAACAGGAATTGATCTTTCGGACGACGCGCCCCGCGATAATCCATTACTGCATAAAGATCGGTTACTCCTGCATGCTGAGGCCCCGTCCAAAGAGTACCATTGTTCATGGTGATACGGGTTGGGTCTTCTTCTTTTGCAGCATATTGTAAACGTTGAACAGGTCCACGGTGATTAATACCGGCTCCCCATCCCCAAGCTGAGGGGTGATTTCGGTGATTTCGAATTGTGCGCCTAAAAGATTCTTCCAATCTGTCCATCCAAATTTCAGGACCAAACTCAATCCATGTAGGCGGTTCTTCGCAAACCAGAATTCCCAGTTTATCGCAGGCGTCAAAGAATGCATTATCGTGCGGGTAGTGTGCCAGGCGAACCACATTCATTCCACTGGCCTTAAACTTATAGGCATCTGCCCAATGCAAGTTATCAGGAACTGCATCGCCTACATAAGGGAATTGTTGATGACGATTGGCACCAACCAGTTCTACAGGCTTACCATTCATGCAAAATCCTACTCCCGGTCGCATTTCAAACCACCTTAAACCTAATGGGTTTTCTACCATATCCACCACTTTTCCCTCATACAGAATCTGCGTATTCACCCGATATAAGTATGGATCATCAAATTCCCAAAGACGCATATTTTCGGTAATTCCTCCGGTTTGTATAAAGGTATGTTCTCGCCCCGGATCGATACTTGCTTTTTTATGAAGTTTAAGAACAACTATATTGTCTTTGTCAATTACCCGTGTTACAACCTCGCATTTTTTACTCTTTTCACCGGCATTGCGAACTGTAGTTCGAACTGAAACGGTCGCATTTCTGAGATTAACCGTTGGCGTGGTAATAAAAACACCAGCTTCTCTTTTCTCCCATGGGAAGGTAACGTAAAGGGGGTCGGTTACCACCAAAAATACATCACGGTACAATCCACCAAAAAGCACATAATCCCAGCGGTCACCGTCTGGTGGAATTTGGTCTGTTTTTCTGTTGTCGAGCTTGATGGAAACTTTATTTTCACCATTAATGTTTATCAGGTCGGTAATATCAAAATGAAACGGGGTATAGCCACTAATGGCATGTGCCCCTGCTTTTTTGCCGTTTACCCAAACTTCTGTTAACTGATGAGCCCCCTCAAATTCGAGGAAAACTCTTTGGCCGGGTTTGGCATTTACATCAATAGAGCGACGATACCAGCATATGTCGCGATGGAAGGTTTCCTGGGTGTTGTCATCGGTACAGTCGTCTAAATTAACAGAAGTTAACTGGTAGGTATGAGGCAGGTTCACATTCGCCCATTCGTTATCGTTGAATTGGCTTGCTGAGGCTTGATTACCTGCATCGCCTTTAAAGTATTTCCAATCCTGATTAAGAGATTGAACTTTTCTTCCCGTAGAAGGAACACCTTCGGGAAAATTTTGGCCTGTAGCGCTAAATTCAATTATAAAGAAGAAACACAACAGAATATGAAATGATTTCTTATGTAATGTTCTGATAGAAGAGCTGTTGTAAGGTTTCATGTTGAATATTTTTCATTTAGATTTAAGTTCTTACTATTTTTTCATTTTTGTTAAAGCAATTGCAGTTAATCCTTAGTCTTTTTATCAAGTTCTTTTATGATTAGCGGAATTTGGACATTTCGTAATATTTCCCTTCCGTCGTCAGTATAGGTAAGTGCAGCACAAAGTATAGCTGTTGGTTTCCCGTCTTCAATGTATATCTGTGGTCGTTCCAGAAAGTCAACTTGTTTAATACCTTTGTCTTCCCATTTTATTTGAAGTTTTGATGCCAAAGGATTCGTACTGTCAAGTTTCCAATCATATCCATCTTTCGACTCAAAATACACCAATGATTTTCCGGCTTCGATGAAGGCTCCATGCATATCTTTTACAATGGCACGGTATTTTCCGCCATAATAAAATATAAAAGGATCTTCAGCGGGGAAATCATGCCCCTCTGCAGTAAATACTGGCAAATCGTGCTTTTTAAAAGGGCCGGTAGGGCTATCGGAAGTAGCTACACAATGTACCACCGGGCCTCCGGCAATGCCTTTTCTTTTCTTACCGGCGGCTTTATACACCATTAAATACCCACCATCCGGACGCAGCGTAACCGAAGGGTTGCTAACCAGTAATGCATCGTGTGCTGTGCTATCCGGACTGACATCAATCAATGGTTCATCGAAACGTTCCCATGGCCCGTTAGGATTGGTAGCAACGGCAACGCCAATGCGCTGGTTATTTCTATGTACCCAGTTTATTGTTGGTTTAGTAGGGGTCGATGGTTTTTTCTCATCGCCCGTATTCCCCATGTAATACAAGTAATATCTGCCATTGAATTCATGAATGGTAGGGTTATGCGTACACATTCCATCCCAAAAATCAGCACCCCTGGCAGGCAGCGTAACATCTCTATGCTGAAAGGGACCATAAGGCGATTCAGATACAGCATGGGCAATTTCAGAGTCCGTTGTCCAATGAGCGGAATGCGATTTTGGCCATCGTGAGTAATACATGTGGTAAAGCCCATCGTTTCCCTTTGTCAATGATGCCCCCCAAATATGAAAGCTATCCGATTCAAAAACCGCCGAACTCGGAGCTGTTCCAAATTCGATGACAAGCTCTTTATTTGATTGACATGATAACAATCCAACGAATAAAATAATAAGTGTTATTAACCTTGCCATTATTCTACTTCTTTTGTAATAATTAAAGGTATTTGCACATTAAACGATTGACGAATGTTATTCTCGTCATATACATCAGCGGCACAGATAAGCGCGATTGGTTCGCCATCTTCCATTAATACCTGTGGACGCTCCAAATGGTCGTATTGTACAACCCTACCATCTTCCCAGGTAAGTATTCGGTCCGAAATATGGAAATATTTACCTCTTTCCCAGTGGATACCATCAAATGAATCGTAGTGTACCAAAGAGAATACTCGTTTATGGTCAATGTGTTCAATTCGTTTTACAATGGCTCGGTATTTTCCATCCTGGTACCAGATGTAAGGGTCTTCGGCTGGGAAACGTTCTCCTTCGAAAGTAAAAACAGGGTCTGGAAATTTTTTAAAAGGCCCGGTTGGATTATCTGCAATGGCTACCATGTGAACAACAGGCCCTCCTGCAGGCAAAGGAAACTTTTTACCTACTGCTTTATATACCATAAGTATTTTCCCATCTGGCATTTTACAAACTGATGGATTATTGGTCACTAAGGCATCGTGTGCCGTTGAATCGCCATGGGTAACATCCAGTACAGGTTTATCAAAACGTTTCCATGGGCCACAAGGGTTTTCGGCAACTGCCACACCAATACGTTGGTTGTTGCGGTGCATCCAGTTAATTTTTGCTTTACCAGGCACACTTACAATCTTCTTATCGCCAAAGTTGCCCATGTAGTATAAATAATATTTTCCTTTGATTTTATGAACTGTTGGATTATGGGTTGCTGAGCCATCCCAGAATTTTGAACCACGTTCCGGAAGTGCTATGTCAACGTGTTGATAAGGACCAAAAGGTGAGCTTGAAGTAGCATGGGCAATTATCGAATAGTTTGCCCACTCCCATCCAATATGTTTTGGCCAGCGTGAATAAAGCATGTGATACAACCCATCATTGCCTTTTATGACTGAGCCTCCCCAAAAACTTGCAGTGTCGGCTCCATCGAAACGAGAGTGCTTGGCTACTTTCCCGAACTCAATTTTATAATTCTGAATGATTTTCTCTTGTTGTTGGCATGAACTAAATATCAAAGCAACTAACACCAGCATAAAAAACGTTCTCATTTCTTAATTTTTTTATTTATTCACTCTTTAATGGAATCACCAGAGAAAAAGAGTCTTCACTGTTCTTTGGCAATGCCGCAATAATCAATGCCTTTGGCTTACCATTTTCGTAATATAATTTGGGCATGTCTGCTGTACGTTGGGTTTTAGTCACTGTACCGTCGGTCCATTTTATTTCTCCGGGCAACATTACCAATGGATTTTTAGTAGGTTTCCAAACCAAGCCTTCGGCATCCGATTCGAAAAGTAAGGTTGCTTCTTTTGGATGTTCGGAATAATATCCCTGACAATCTTTTGCTATACACCAGTATTTCCCGTCGCCGGCCCACTCAATATGGTCGTCAGTTGCAAACTTTGCTGTTGGATGCGTTATGAAAGGAACCTTTGTTTCAACAAAGGGCCCTAGCGGATTATCCGATAAGGAAGTAACATGAATAACTTGCCCTCCTCTGTTGTCTCCTATATCAACAACGTATTTATAGGCCAATAATACCTTCCCGTCAGGTCTCACCGATGCCACCGGTGTTAAAGTTATCACTTGTCCTTCGGAATTAATGTTGGCTTTATCGAATTTATCGGGTAGCAATTCTTTAAAGTTTAATTCGTTTTGAAAAAAACTTTGGGTGCAAACTATTGAAAATAACGATATTAAAACGGATACCCTACTCATGCGATTGATATAAAAGGTTAATTATTTTTTTACTTGAATTTCTGCCTCGTTTTCAAAACCTAAATAACCATAGCTTGCACTTAACTTTTCAATGTTATCTGGCACTATATATTTAGCAATAAATAAACCCGAATTTGGCTTACTTTCAAACACTTCGGTTTTTTCACCATTCAACAAAACCCAGCCTTTATCTTTTTCTTTTGCACTTTGGTTTAATGCAGCTTTTAATTCAATTATTATTGATTCCCCGGGTTTTGCTGTGGTGATTTCATTTTTATATGCTTCATCGAATATTTTTACATGTTGGCTTCCAAGAGTCGAAAAGGTTAGGCTGGCTTGCCATCCTCGATTAGAAACTCCCCAACCTTCTGTTGCGTAAGCGTTTTCACCAATTGCTTTTCCTTCATTTTTTCCTTCTACAGCTTCCATCTTTTCAATTATGGGAAACTGACTATCTAATGGAGAACCATCAAGCACTCCGCGTACTTTTCCGAGTTTTCCGTAGCCATGGGGGTGCGATTGAGGCCAACCGTATTCCACATCTTCCCAAAAGGCTCCAATTTCAACTCTTTCATCGCTTTTATTACTAAGATGTGTTCCGGCAGGATTTACTCCAAAAACAAAATCAACCTGCGCCCATCCAATCTTTCTAAGTTCCGGGTCGTTGAGTAAATGCGATACAGCAAACATTGAACCTGCCAATGCCGGAGCACCTCCCAATTCCTTTGTACGCGCATGAGCCCATTCAGTTTCCGAATGTTTTCGGTACATCCAAAAGTTATTGGTTTTTTGTTTCATGTGAATGGCCCATGCAGCTAATTTCTCTTTTGTACCTTCGGGAGCATGTTCAGGTGCAAGCATTAAAAAGTAAGCAAGAGCCTGTGGGGTTATGTGCTCTGCATTTCGTATCCACCACATGTGTCGTGAGTTATTAAAATCCCAGTTGGCTATAATATCTTTTGCTCCTTCCTGTGCCCATTCAAGGTATTTTTCAGCTTGTCCGCTTGCTTCATTCTTTTCACAGAAATACATAAAAATATTACGGAAAACCGACTGTCCAAAAGCGTTTCCCATTTCATTAAACTCCTGGAATCCCTCGTCCACCCATTTTGTACTGAAAGTCCAGTAACGCACTACTTTGTGCCTGTCATACGCTTCCCACTTCTCATTACAAACCGCACGGTATTTCTGGTATTTTTCTTCCGAAAGATAAGGTTTTAGAAATGAGTGGTAAGCCGCACAAACTGCTGCCAATTGGTCTAATGAGTTCCAATAATCATATTTCATACGTGGTTCTCCCCGGTAGCCAAGCGAGCCATGTCGGTTGGCAACATCACCATTATAGGTGTGGTATTTGTAAGCAAATTCGGCATGCCATAAAATAAGTTCAATCAAATCAGAAAGCTGTTCGTTATCCATTTCCTCAGTCCAGGTGTCAAACAAAGCAGGATTACTTGCATATTGCAAAATCTCAAAAATGGTTTCAAGTCCGTAAAAACCACCGTCACGAGTAGGCCCCCCGCCATAAACCTTGGTCATATCGTAATTGTCCAAATCTTCAAAACCACGGGCATCAATAAAAAAGCCATAGGCCATTTGGCTCGACTTTAGTTCCATAACATGGTCGCCAATTAAAAAGGGTACCGATTGCCCGTGACCTTCCACGTCAATGATATATTCTTCGTTTTCAGAAATCGGATTAAAAGCTGAAAACCATCCTTGAAAGTTTAGCACTTCCCCCTCGAATTCCACCTTTTTGGTGGTATTGTTTAGTATCCTGAACGGCGTATTATTTTCTGCGCCGTAACATACAAAACGTTTTGATTCCTTAAGATTATACCCCAACTGGTTTACATAGGGTGAGTAAACGTCTTTTTTGTTCTGGGCAACAGCACTTGATACAAATACCATGAAAATAAAAATGAATACAAATGGTCTCATTGGTTAATTCTTAGTTGGTTTCTATTTTTTTGAATTTACATTTTTTTTACGATGATATTTAGCCAAAGTTATTCCATCAGCTGTTATATCTTTTTGCAGTAAAGGGCCGACTCTAAAAGCCGGCCCTTATCTAACCAAACTATCTAACTATGCACATCCCTTAATAACCGGGATTTTGCACTAACTGATCGTTTACATCCATTTCTTTTTGAGGAATGGGCCAAAGGTAATTTTTGGAAGCATCGAAAGCACGTACCTGAATTACTTTAAACACATCATCCTGGTCGGCATAAACCGGATGCCCGTATTCGTTAATTGTTGGAATTCCCGGGTTAAACCATCTTTCCTGGAATTTTCGCCCTGGAAGTTTGCCTGGAATTACATGCTCCGCAATTTTCCATCTGCGTATATCAAATGTTCTCAAGCCTTCACCTGCCAACTCTATTTTACGCTCATTTCTAAGTACTTTTCTAAGTTCATCCTGAGAAAGTCCTGGTGTTACATCCGGCATGTCTGCTCTATTCCTTACCATGTTTATTGCATCATAAACCGATTGATCAATTTGATTTAACTCAATTTTGGCTTCGGCATATATTAAAAATACCTCTGCATATCGAATAAGTGAATAAGGCATATCCGTCCCGGTATATACCGGCATTTCATCAAAAGTCCTTTCATCGTTATTTTTCTTCCACAAGTAGCCGGTAAAGGTTGCATAAGGGTTGGTAACTTCCACGTTATTTACCCTGGCTCCTTTGTACACGGTCGTAGTACTATCAGGATGTGTTTCAAAACGATATTCCCTTATCCACGTACCTGGTACATAAAGACTACCTTTTAAGCGCGAATCACGGTTTTCATACGGATTGGCAGGATCATACAATGGAGATTCATCGATTGGCAAGCCATCTGTACATAAGTATGAATCAACTAACCATTTAGTAGGAACAGACAAACTCCACCCTTGTCCTTTACGGGAATTCATAATTACCGAATTTCTGTTCTTCATTACATCAATGTGAAATGAAAGTTTTAGAATAGCTTCTTTGTTATCTCTACCTTCATTCTGAAATAAATCGGTATAGCTCGGGTGCAATTCATAAACATCATCCATATCCATAACCATTTTTGCAGCGGTTGCGGCATCGTTATACATACCGTTAAACAATGCGATACGTGCTTTTAATGCCAATGCAGCTCCTTTGGTTATTCGTCCGTTGTCTTCTGAACCATATTCTTCCGGTAAAACAGATATACCATAATCTAAATCAGATAATAATAAATCAACAATCTGACTTTTAGGAGTTCTTGGAGTTTTTGATTCTTCAAGCGTTATCGTGCTTGTTATTAATGGAACATCACCAAACAGTTCGGTAAGATACATATATGACCAGGCTCTGATAAATTTAGCCTCGGCTTCGGCATTGTCGCAAACTGCGGCATCAATTGTTTCACGGGCCCTCTCCATATTTCCAATAATAAAGTTGGTCCGTTGAATTGTCCCATAATAGAATTGCCATGCCGTAGAATATAATGAACTTGTTGGAGTACCGTCACCCATTACCTCTGCACCAATTCCGTTTGCTCCGGCACGATTAAAACTTTCATCCGTGGCATCGCGAAAAAATAGTTCATTAGTTGAATATCCCCAATTCCATTTGTTATAATGCAAGCCATTGTATGCACCGTTTACTGCAATAATCAGCTCGTCCTCAGAGCCAGGGAAGGTAGCACTTGACGGAGCATCCAGAGGATACTTTTCAAGGTAATCTTCGCATGACATAAAACCTGTCATTACAATGATCAGTATGAATAATTTATATAATTTCATTTTTACTTAGTTTTAAATTAACGATTAGAAGTTTAAGTCAACACCAAATACATAGGTTGATGTAATCGGATAAACAGAAGTATTACCCTGAGGCTGTTCCGGATCCCAACCATCATGAAGTTTACTAGACGTAAACAGGTTGTTACCGGAGAAATAGACTCTTAGTTTATCTAAACCAATTTTACTTGTAAGATTTTTAGGAAGAGTATAACCAAACTGTAAAGTTTTTGCTCTGAAATAAGCTGAATTATATACCCAAAAATCTGAAGGTCTGAAATTGTTATGCGATGAACCATCGATTAAACGCGGATAAGTTGCATCGGTATTTTCCGGAGTCCATCGATCCATTTGCCATTCTTCTATGTTACCGAGGTTGTAAAATGCCCAACCGATATATCCATCAAGATAAGTATCGCGTTTGCCAACACCTTGAAAAAATACAGAAAAGTCGAATCCTTTGTACTGTGCACTTAAATCGATACCATAGCTGTAGCGAGGAATATTGCTACCCACAACTACTCGGTCGTCGGCATTAATAACGCCGTCTGTGGCATCAGGTACTCCATCGTCATCGGTATCAACAGTAATCTGGTCAACATACTTAATATCACCAGGTGCAACGCTTCCAAATTGTTTTGCATGGTTATCAATTTCTGCCTGAGTTTGGAATAAACCATCAGTTTCATACATAAAAAGTGAATTGATAGCTTCACCTTCCTGTGTGATTGTATAATTACCGATATATGGTCCCGAACCTTTCAAATCAACCACCTCGTTTTTCACATCAGACAAAACAAAACCAACGGAATATTTAAACTCGTGGTCATTATTCGTGTAACTCACGTTAAAATCCCAGCCCGTATTTTTCACTTTACCTGCGTTCTGGTAAGGTGCAGTTAAACCAATGGTCATTGGAACAGGAAGTTGAAGTAAGATATCGTCGGTATTACGAACATACCATTCAAATGAACCAGATATTTTATTGAAAATACCAAAATCTAAACCAATGTTCGTGGTTGTTGTGGTTTCCCAGGTAATGTCTTCGTTAGCCATATCGGTTAATGCCGCACCAGGAACAGGGGTATCATTAAATATATAATCATTACCCAAACTAACTACTGAAGCAAACGGATAGTTACCGATATTTTGGTTACCCAGCTGTCCCCATGAAGCTCTGAATTTTAAATTATCCATCCAATCCACATTTGACATGAAATTTTCCTCCGAAATTCTCCAACCAAATGAGAATGATGGGAAAACACCATATTTGTTTCCTTCCGAAAAACGTGATGAACCATCATAACGAACATTGGCTTCAACCAAATATTTTTCGTTGAAATTGTAATTCAATCTTCCAAAATATGAACGTAATGCCCATTCGTAACCGGTACCACCATTGTTCATGTTAATTACAGAACCATTATCCAATACCATATAATCGACAAAAGGGAAATTTTCGCGATAAGCATTAAAGTTATTGCTCTTATAGTCAATTTGTTCGTACCCCGCCAATGCAGTAAAATTATGCTGCTCTATTTGTTTTGTATAGGTTACCAGAGCATTGAGATTGTTTCTCCAATAACGATCAAATCTTTCTGTTAAAGTCGACATACTTGGAGAATACATAGCCACTTCTTCCTCTCCTTCATGATACATAGCTACTGGTTTCCCATCTACACGGTTGTATGTATAACCAAAATCAGGAGCATATGAAAACATAACATCCATTCCTTCAATTGGCTGAACATTTACAGCGAACTTCCCACTAAAGGCATATTTATCAATATCTCTGTTTCCACCATCGTAAAACCCTGAGATTGGATTTCCGTAATTCATAAAATTAGTAGAATAACGACCATCGGTTGTATAAACCGCCATTAGAGCAGGTAGCCTGTTTACATTCGTAAATACAGATGATTCATCTACTCTTGGTTCATCTCGAGGTGAGTAACGACCAAATAAATCAAGTTTTATTTGAACTTTTTCAGAAACCTTGTAATCATTATTTAATCGAACCGAATAGTTTTTATAATTGTAATTTGGTAATAGCCCCTCTTGGTCCATATAAGAAATAGAAGCCATTGAACTTAGATTACCACTACCACCGGCCACTGTTAAGTTGTGATGTTGTTGTAAGCCAGGTTCAGAGAATAATAAATCCTGGAAGTTAACGTCGGGATAAGTTCCCGTATACAGTCCACTGTTATTTTTGTATTCAGCCATGTATTCTTCACTCCAAATTGGAGTTTTACCTGCATTTATCATGGCCTCATTGTTTAGTTCCATGTAGGTATAACCATCTGCATACTTTGGAAGCCCCGTAAATTCCTGCCAACCTGCATATCCTCGATAGTTCACCTTAAGTTTTCCTTCTTTTGCACGCTTGGTGGTAATAAGAATAACACCGTTGGCAGCACGCGAACCATAAATAGCTGCCGATGCCGCATCTTTTAGAATTGATATTGTTTCAATTTCGTTGGGATCTACAGCATTTAAATCGCCCTGAATTCCATCGACTAAAACCAAAGGATTTGAATCGCCTAATGTTCCAATCCCGCGAATTCGGATGGTTCCCTGGTCGCCACCTGGTTTACCCGAATTTTGGGTTACGGTAACCCCCGAGGCAACACCTTGTAGTGCCATGGAAGCGTTCATTACCGGTTTTTCTGCCAATGTTTCACCTTCAACACTGGCCACCGAACCGGTTAGGTTTACTTTCTTTTGTGTGGCATAACCAACTGCCACCACTTCTTCTAATCCAATTACATCGGCTTTTAAAGTTACATCAACTTTTGTCGCAGCGCTGATGTCGACTTCCTGACTGGCAAAACCAATAAAAGAAATTAGAAGCGTTTGAGCATTTTGCGGAACCTGAAGAGCAAAGGTTCCATCTGCTTGGGTTATAGTTCCGGTAGTTGTTCCTTTAACAACAACATTTACACCTGGCAAGGCCTCGCCAGCCTCGTCGGTAACTTTACCATTAACGGACTTTTCCTGAGCCCATAACACAGAACTTACAAATAATCCCAGAATTAGGATTATCATTTTTTTGATTTTCATAAGTTTTGATTTAATTTACATTTTTTGTTTTTATACACATATAATTTCAAAAAGAGCAGCCGGAACGTTTGTCGCAGGATGTTCCGGCATTATTCTTAATTCATCGCATATTATTTTGTTTTTAAATTCAATTTCATTCATGGTTTGGTAGTTCCCCCTCTTCTCAAAAAGGAGCTTGCCTTGCTTATCGTAAACAGCGTAATTCTGCACGCAAAATGGAATAATATCTTCAGGATGCCCCATTTGCACACTTTCCATTGGGTGGTCGTAATCGGTATCGAAGAATAACTTAAGCTTATTTATTTGTTGTGGTTTATCCCACGAAAGGATAATTTCCGGAGAAGTGTCATTTAGGTCGGCAGCCCAGGCATTGCTTTGAATGTTGGGTCGTACAAATCCGTTTGTTAAGTTTTCTGCTGAAAACATTTCAATGGCAGGCTTCACTTCAAAAGCAAGGTTTTGTCCGTCGGGGCGGCGTTTGGGTGTCCAGAATTCGAACGACTCAACCCCAATTCCTTCGGGCGGAACTTGAGCCCCATTGTTCGAAACAGCCTTGTTCATTTTCTGAAAAGCGGAAACTGTTCCGGTAAGCAATTGTTTGCTGCTCTTAACTTTTGCATCATTGTTTGGTAAAATGGTAAGAAAGGCGTATTGATCGGCGTCCAGTTCTTTTTCGAACGTAAAACTTAGAAATTGTTTGCCTTCTGATAAAGCAATTTCCAAACTATCGATAATTACATCGGGGGTATAATTTCCGGCTTTCGATGATTTTCGAAGTTGAATTTTCAGCGAAGATGTGCAAGCTGATTCAACTTCAATTTTAAAATTGTATTTAGTTTCTGCTTTTAAAGGAAGTAATTGCGCAAAACCTTCGTGCAACGAAACCCAATCGCCATCGAATGAAAGTGTTTTCAGAGAAAAAGTACTCGACACTGAAACTTTAGGTTTCTCAACTCCCAATTTTTTATAATCGATTGGAATTTTAGGAATACTTTGCCCCATTAAATTTAGCCGATTCTGAAGTTCCGAAATATTTTCTTTTTGATGAATCGCGCTGGTTTCGAGCTTGTTTTCAATGCACATTACCGATGCCAAAGCTGCTGCCTGGGCAATATGCCCACAGGTTGCCATAACACGGGTTGAACCAAACGCTACGTGAGAAGCACTGATGATTCGTCCGGCAAAAAGCAGGTTATTGATTGATTTGCTGGTTAAGGTTCTAAACGGCACCTGGTAAATTCCTTTTGAATGCCATTGAGTACAGCCGGGCAATTTGCTGTAAACCCCATCGCCGGGATGCAAATCGATGGCCCAACCTCCAAAAGCAATGGCATCATCAAATTCGCGCTGCTCGATAATATCTTGCTGAATCAGCATATAATCTCCCTCGAAACGACGACTTTCGCGTTTGCCTGGAATATTTCCTACCCACTCTAGCGTAAGATTTTCGGCTTCGGGGAATTTGCCCGAGTTTTTGATGTAATCCCAAACACCATAAACCACTTTCCAAAGTTCCCACTTTATTTTCTCGCTGTTTTCGATGGTATCCTCAAAGCGTCCGCCATACTCGAACCACCAAAAGTTGCAACCGGTCATGTTGCTTTGAATATTTTGAAAACGAGGAATTTTGGTTATGTCTTTTAATGCATACGATGGAGCTACGTATTTCACCGGTTTGCCTGCATCTTTGCTGTAAAAATAAATAGTATGCCCAAGCATTTTACCGTAAGCCTCATCGGGGGCAAAGAGCTCTCCAAATTCCTCTTTTGTTTCGGCACCCATTCTGAACGGAGCACCTGCCAAAAATCCAACGACTCCATCTCCCGAAGCATCGATAAACATCGGAGCTTTTAAAATAAATTCTGTTGAAGTAAGACTGCAAAAGGCTTTTAGGCTTTCGATGTTCGATTCGTCTTTTTTTATAAGCTCATAAACCGAAGTATTTAACAGCAAAGTAATATTTTGTTCTTCCGTAACTTTCTCCAGCAAAATGGTATCAAAAATAATGGCATTGCCATCCTTGTTCCGAAATAGGTTTTCCACCAATATTTCATCCACTACCCCACCTTCGCGCGCCCATCGGTTGTTGTTTCCCATGTGCGAGGTAGCTCCTAAAATCCATAAACGCACTTCGCTCGATGCGTTTCCTCCCAGCACCGGACGGTCTTGAACCAACACCACTTTTGCACCAGCTCTGGCTGCGGTAATGGCTGCACACGTTCCGGCAAATCCTCCTCCTGTAATTACAATATCAGCTTGTAAATTTTTCTTGTAATTTGTTCTACCAATATTGTTTATTGTTTCTACAATCATGTTTTGTACCTATTTTTTGGGTTTGATTAATATTCCTGTCAAAATAATCGCTACACCTGCCGCGATTACTAACCACTTGCCGGTATCTGCAAAAACTCCAATAACCGAAACCAATAATCCCGTTCCTAAAATTCCAAATGAAATAACTTTACGACCGTGTGTGTTTTGCGAATCGGAAACGACTGCCTCTTCTGCCTCAATTTCCTTTTCCTCTCTCTGTTTCTCATATTTCGCAAAATGAGGGTTATCTTTTTTATTTAAGGTAAACCAAAGCTCGAAAAGAGTGAGCACGATAATCGGTACTGCCACTCCTAAAATCATTTCCTGTGAGCGATTTAACGAAAATGAGAATGCGTAAGGTGTTATAAATTTAAATACCGCGTTAATGGCCAAACTTACCAATGTAGCTGTTAAAATGCTTTTTCCATTCTGCCGTTTTGAAAACAGCGACCAGATTGGCGGAAGATATAAGGCTGCGCCGGTTATGGCCGCCACGCTTAAAACAACTTCAACTATACCCCCCATATTTTGTACCAGCAAGGCCACTACAATTGTGAGTATCCCAAAGGCAACTGTTGCCATCCGGGCTACCACCATTAACTGTTTATTGCTTGTATTTGGATTGATATTTTTATACAGATCGTTGGTAAAAACCCCGGCCGCAATATTTAATGTAGTATTAACCGAACTTGATGTTGCAAAAATCATGGCACCCAACATTAATCCCAGCATTCCAATAGGCAATACTTCTTTGCACATCATTAAGTAAGCACCTTCGTCTCCAAAGCCTTCGAGTCCGGGATTAAAAACCCTGAAAATCATTGGCGGAAGCATCCAAATTACCGGACTTATCAGATAAAGTGTTCCGAATAAATAACCTACTTTTTTTGCCTCGCGCTGTGTTGGTACACTGGTGTAACGCTGCACGTAGGCCCAGTTTCCGCTAATAAAAAATAGGTTGTACAGCCCAAATGCAATCATAAAACCTAAGGTGTATTCGCCCGAGAAAATATTGAAAAAGTCTTCGGGAGTATTTTGTAAAAAGCCTGAAATACCATCAACCTTTTTGAACGCAAGCGGCACAACTATTAACACGGCAGCAGTAAGAATGATAAACTGCAAAACATCGGTAACAATTACCGCCCATAAACCACCGGCTGTGGTGTACAGAATAATAATTAAGCCTAAAACAATAATGCACCAATGAAGTGGAAAACCGGTTGAGACTTCCACAATTTTAGCAACCGGATACAAAAAAGCGCCGGTAGTAAAAAGTGAAATAAACAGAAATAAATAAGAATAAAGCTTTTGAACATTTAATCCTAAACGCTGGGTAATATACTCGGCTGCTGTTAAAACTCTAGCCCGATGCCATTTTGGAGCAATAAAAAAACCAATGATAAAACCGGCAATGGCCATGGTCCATTGAATGGTAACCGAAACCCAGCCATGCGTATAGGCAATGGAGCCCCAAACCACAAAAGTACCGGCAGAAAAGAAACTCATAAAAAGCGAAAGTCCGCTAATCCACCAAGGCACAGCCCCACCTGCTGCAAAAAAGTTTTTCATACTTTTTCCTGAACCTGAAAAGGAAAGTCCGGCAACAAGAATGCCGATGGAAAAGATTACGATTACGATATAATCAATAAAATGCATAGCTTAAAACTGATTGTTATTATTGCTTTAGTCATTACGAATGTATCTACAGATCTTCATTTTTGAAGAATGATTTAAATATAAATCTTCGGAAACGTTTCCGAAAACGCTTTAATTTAACGGAAACGTTTCCGAAAATCGGCTAAGTTATTTGTTATCTTTGCTTCAAATCATCAATTAAGTATAAAAAAGATGAAACATGTCACCATAAAAGACGTAGCCAGGGCACTGAACTGTTCCATTTCAACTGTATCAAGGGCTTTTAACGACAAGTACGACATTCATCCCGACACCAGGGAACGCATATTAAAAGCTGCGTCGGAAATGGGTTACCAGCCCAATCCAATTGCTCGTAAACTTACACAACAACGGACCTACAATGTTGGTGTTGTTGTTCCCGAGTTTCTAAATCCCTTCTTCCCTGAAGTTATAATGGGCATACAAGATGTTTTGCTGAAAAAAGGGTACCAGGTATTAATAATGCAGTCAAATGAAAATGATGACACCGAGCGTGAGAATTTAAAAACACTGGTCGAGAATTTTGCTGATGGCATTATTATTTCCCTATCTCAGGAGTCTAAAAACATCGATTATATTCAAAGTCTTATCGACAAGGGATTCCCCATTGTTCTGTTTAACCGCTCCAACGAATCGTTAAATGTCTCTAAAGTGTTATTCGACGATTATAAATGGGCACTTTTTGCAACCGAACATCTTATACAGCAAGGGATAACCAATATTATACACCTGGCAGGAAAAAACCACCTCACCCTTTCCAAAAAAAGAATTCAGGGATTTGTTGATGCCCATCGGAAATACAAACTGCCCGTTGATAATTCTAAAATTATTGAAACCGGCTTTTTGGTTAAAAATGGGTTTGAAGCGATTGAAAAACTGATAATTAAAAAACAAATTCCGCAAGGCTTTTTTTGCGTAAACGACCCTACTGCCATGGGAGCCATCAAAGCTTTAAAAAAACATGGATTTCGTATTCCCAGCGATGTTGCAATTATTGGTTTTACGCAAACCCCCACATCTTCAATGATTTCACCTCCGCTTTCTTCTGTTATTCAACCTACCCGGCAAATGGGAGAAGTTGCTGCGGAGCTCTTGCTAAAGCAACTTGATTCCAGTGGTCTGATTGTACCGGAAACAGTGGTATTAAGTGGAAGTCTTAAAATACGGGAATCGTCGGTTAAGCTAAGCTCCTGATTTTAATTCGTACTGACCTGCTTAAAACATTACTGAATTTACTACAAAATAAGTTTTATCCTATAAATACAAAAAAAGCTGCTCCAAACTCGGAACAGCTTTAAATAGCACTATCTTAATTTTTTAACCTCAATTCATTTCCAATATTTTGAACTCGGTTCTACGGTTTTTGCGATGCTCTTCTTTCGAACAAGGAACACCATCATCGCATTTGTTTACCAATTGGGTTTCGCCATACCCCATTGCTGTTATTCTGTCGGCACCTATTCCCTTACTTATGATATAGCCAACTGCAGAATCGGAACGCTTCTGGCTAAGTTTTTTGTTGTAGGCATCACTACCACGGCTATCAGTGTGCGAACCCAGTTCTACTTTCCAGTCTGGATTATCATTCATTACTTTTACCAGTTTGTCCAGTTCTACCTCCGATTCTGGTAATATATCCCATTTATCAAAGTCGTAATAAATGTTTTCCATAACAAATTTCTGCCCCACTTCTACTTTTTCAACCCAAAGTGTATCACGAATTACTCCAAATGGTTTTCCAACAGTGGAAATTGTTTTTGAATCATTCATAAAACCATCGATATTGGTGGCTACAGTGTACGACTTGTCTTTTTCCAGTTCTTGCTTAAATAACAAACCTGCCAGGGCTTTCAAAGCTCCTCCGAATGTAATTTTGGCATCGCGAACAGGCTCCATGGTTTTCTTGTTCATCACTACCAATTCCAACTCGTATTTACCTTGCTTTTCGATTAATACCTTGTAAATATCGTCGCTTCCCAAACCTCCATTTTTGTTTGAGCAGAAATAGCCAACTTCCTCTTCAGGATGTATAACAAAACCAAAATCGTCACCATCAGAATTTAACTCCTTAATTTCGGCAACACCAGTAATGTTTTCGCCAAACAAACCAACATTATATATGTCTAAATCATCGCCCGATCCTCTTCCGTTTGATGCAAAAATTAACAGTTTTCCTTTGTAAATAAAAGGGAACATTTCATTCTTTTCCGTATTCACAGCATCTCCAAGGTTTTGCATTTCTCCCCAAACACCGTTGGTACGAACCGACATATAAATATCGGTGCCTCCCAAGCCTTTTCCTGGAATATCAGATACAAAATACAGAGTATCGCCAGAAACAGTAATACTTGGATGACCTACGGAATATTTTGGATTGTTAAACGGTAATTCGCCGGTTTTTTGCCACTGTCCATTAACTTCTTTGGCAATAATTATCTTCAGTCTGATATCTGCTTTTTGATATACCTTATTCCGAACATCAGGATTTTCAAAGTTACTTAACGTAACAAATAGTTCGCCGGTAGCTTGGCAATACGATACCGGTCCGGCGTGATAGTTTTCGCTGGCTTCTGCGAGCTGCACAGCCTTTCCATCTTTAACATTCCCTTTCGAATCGGTTGGTGTTGCATAAAGATTGTAAAAAATTTCCTTGTCTGTACCACTGTTAAGTTTCTCTATTTCTTCAGCGGTAAAAGCTGAATACCAAAGTTCGTTTTGAACGAAAGCAGGTCCAAAATCACTTTGTGATGTATTTAATTCCGTCTTTTCAGTCTCTAGTTTAACTTTCTTTTCGAAGTATACACACTTCTGTTGCGCAAAAGCCATCATCGGAACAAATGCAATAATAAAAAGTAATACTCTTTTCATAATTATTTGAATTTAGGATTCTCTGAAATTATCATTATACATTACTACAAATACAAATATTAAGAATGCATCCAGCTTCTTAATACGACCCTTATTTTCTGCAATATTACTTGCAAATGTTGAAGCAAGTTAGGCTATTTTACTTAATTAATCAAGTCTTTTTCTGAGCATTACTACATTTTCCACATGATGGGTGTGAGGAAACATATCAACGGGTTGAATTTTCTCAATTTGGTACAACGAATCAAGCATTGCAAGGTCGCGAGCCTGGGTTGCCGGATTACAACTTACGTATACAATTTTTTCGGGTTGCATGCTTATTATTGTTTGCACCACATCAGCATGCATTCCTGCTCGTGGCGGATCGGTAATTACCACCTCTGGTCGTCCATGTTGCTTTATAAACTCTTCATTCAGGACGTCTTTCATGTCGCCTGCAAAAAATGAGGTATTGTTTATTCCATTAATTTCAGCATTCAGTTTAGCATCCTCTATAGCTTCTGGCACATATTCAATACCCACCACTTTTTGGGCTTTACGGGCAACAAAGTTCGCAATGGTACCCGTTCCGGTATATAAATCGTACACGGTTTCTGTACCGTTAAGTTCAGCAAAATCTCTTGTTATTTTATACAATTCATAAGCCTGACTGGAGTTTGTCTGGTAAAAACTTTTTGGACCGATTTTAAATTTTAGCCCCTCCATTTCTTCAAATATATGATCGCGACCCGCAAATACTTTTATTTCCTGGTCGGTGATGGTATCGTTGCCTTTTTGGTTTATTACATACATCAGCGAGGTAATTTCCGGGAAACGCTCTTTAAGGGTGTTAAGTAGCGCTTCTCGTGCAACAGTATCCTCGTAATAAAAGCTTACAATTACCATTATTTCACCTGTTGAACTAGTACGGATAATAAGCGTTCGAAGAAATCCTTTTTGTTCCCGAATATCAAAAAACAACAATTCTTTTTCCAATGCATACTCGTAAATAAAATTCCGGAGTTGATTTGAGGGATCGGCCTGCAACCAACATTTTTCAATATTTACAACCTTATCAAATAAACCCGGAACATGAAAACCCAGGGCATTCGGATCTTTAATTTCATCCTCTGATTCAATTTCATCAAAACTAAGCCAACGTTTGTTTGAAAAGGTAAACTCCATTTTGTTTCGATAAAATTTTTCATTTTCCGACCCTAAAATGGGGCTTAACTCCGGTAGCTCGATTTTACCTATTCGCGATAACTGATCCTCTACTTGTTTCTGTTTGTAAAACAATTGTTTTTGGTATGGTAATATTTGCCATTTACATCCGCCGCATACACCAAAATGCTCGCAAAAGGCTTTTTCGCGATCCTGGCTGTAAACTTTGTACGCTTTCACGATTCCTTCCTGGTACCGTTTACGTTTTTTGGTCACCTGCAAGTCGACTACATCACCCGGAACTGCTAGTTTTGTAAAAACAACCATATCGCCCACTTTGGCAATAGCTTTTCCTTCTGCTCCTATATCTTCAATTTTCACATTCTCGTAGAATGGCTTCTTTCTTTTTCTTCCCACTTAAATCTATTTTTGCGCAAATATAAAGCATTAATAATTATTGCATTATTATTGCTTCCACAGTCATTTCCCATACATAGATACTTTTTCCCATTATGGGAAAAGCTACTCATATTGCCTACACAAAAGTGATTTTATGTTAGCCAGCACTTTCATGCTTTAATCATTTGCTTATATTTGCTATTGATTTAATGGTTGGTTTTATTTTCAATAAGTAAAACTTAAAAGGGGAAAGCGACTTCTGTATTTATGATTGGTTTTGTGTTTAGGGGTTTGTAAATTATCAATCATCTTCAAAAAGCGTCCATAGAGCTTTCCCCTTCCTTTTTTACCCGAGAGGGTATTTTTTTTGCCTAATTTTTAAAAAATGTGATGTGTCCGAAATAATTATCTTTGGGCAATTTTTGTTATTAATGATATCACTAGATAAAATAAATCTCAGTTTTGGAGGCTTTGAGCTGTTCAAAGAAATAAGTTTTCTTATCAATCCAAAAGACCGAATTGGCCTGGTTGGTAAAAACGGGGCGGGAAAAAGTACCTTATTAAAGATAATTTATGGTACAGAAACACCTTCGAATGGGCAGGTTGCTATTCCGAAAGAAGTAACTGTTGGTTATTTGCCACAGCAAATGAAAGTTTCGGATACCCGGAATTTAATAGATGAAGTAACCCTGGCATTTGAAGAATTACTAAGCATTAAGCAAAAAATTAATACTTTAAATACAGCAATTGCAGAAAGCGAAGATTATCATTCGGAAGAGTACCTGAAGAAACTAGACATGGTTAGCGAGCTGAATGAGCGTTTTCAGCTTTTGGGTGGCGACAATTACCAGGCAGAGCTTGAGCAAACATTGTTGGGTTTAGGATTTGAGCGAAGTGACTTTAAACGAATGACCTCTGAGTTTAGCGGAGGTTGGCGCATGCGTGTGGAACTGGCAAAACTACTGTTGAAAAAACCTGATATATTTTTACTGGATGAGCCTACCAACCACCTCGATATTGAATCCATTCAATGGCTGGAAGATTTCTTAAAAACATATAGCGGTGCTGTTATACTTGTATCGCACGACAGAACATTTCTTGATGCAGTTTGTAACCGCACTATAGAAATTTCGCTTGGAAAAATATCGGATCAGAAAATGAATTACTCGAAGTTTGTCAGCTGGAAAGCCGAACAAAAGGAAATTCAGTTGGCAGCGTATAACAATCAACAGAAAATGATTGATGATACCGAGAAATTTATCGAACGTTTTCGGTACAAAGCATCAAAAGCAGTTCAGGTACAATCGAGAGTAAAACAATTGGAGAAACTTGACAGGCTTGAAATTGAAGAAGAAGACAACACAGCACTTAAACTTAATTTCCCACCTGCGCCACGCTCTGGCCGTGTGGTTGTTGAAGCTAAAAACATTAGCAAATCTTATGGACAGCTGCATGTGCTTGACAGCATTGATTTAACCATAGAAAGTGGAGAAAAAATTGCTTTTGTTGGGCGAAACGGTGAGGGAAAAACAACCCTGGCCCGGATAATAATGAACGAACTCGAACACAGTGGAATAATGAAACTGGGGCACAATGTAAAAATTGGCTATTTTGCACAGAACCAGGCACAACTGTTAAATGAAGATCTGACAATTTTTGAAACAATAGACGAAATTGCCGTTGGCGATATCCGCACAAAAATAAGGGATATACTGGCGGCATTTTTATTCCGGGGCGAAGATATCGACAAAAAAGTAAAAGTACTAAGCGGGGGTGAAAAATCGCGCCTTGCCATGATACGCCTCATGCTTGAACCGGTAAATTTCCTCATTCTGGATGAACCTACCAACCACCTGGATATGCGCTCGAAAGAAATTTTAAAAAATGCGTTGATAAATTTCACCGGAACGGTCCTGGTTGTTTCACACGATCGCGATTTTCTTGACGGCCTGGTAAATTGTATCTATGACTTCCGAAATAAAAAAGCCAAGCAACACCTGGGCGGAATCTTCGATTTTCTGTATCGAAAAAAAATGGAATCGCTGAAAGAATTAGAAAGTAAAAAACAAGAACTAAAAACTGAAAAGGCCAACAAGCCCGCAACGCCGGGAAAAGAACTTTCTTTCGAAGAAAAAAAAGAAATTAACAAAACTATTTCAAGACTTGAAAAGAAAGTAAATCAAACCGAAGAAAAGATAGCAGAGATTGAAACTGCCATTGAAGAAATGGACAAACTGTTGGCTGCTCCTGAAAATATTAACGACCATGCAGTGTTTGAAAAATACGAACAACTAAAACAAGAATTGGAACAAACAATGACTGACTGGGAAGAATCCCATGAAGAACTGGAAAGCTGGAAAACAAAAAAAACGTGGTAGGTTTTAAAACTCTGAAAGGTAGATTTGCCACACACTATTGAAAATAAACAATTCCTATATCATGAAAAACAGAACAATAAATAAAGAAGATTTTTTATTTGGCACAAGAGCCTTAATTGAAGCCATAAAGAAAGGTAAAACAATAGATAAAGTTCTTATAAAAAAAGGCCTTCGCAACGAGCTCATTCTCGAACTTCAGGAGCTGTTAAAAGAAAATGGAATTGCAATCCAATATGTGCCTGTTGAAAAAATAAACCGGATAACCCGAAAAAACCATCAGGGAGTTTTGGCTTTTGTTTCGCCAATTGAATTTGACAATATTGAAACACTTGTTCCGGGAATATTTGAAAAAGGAGAAACTCCTTTGCTCCTGGTTCTCGACCAAATTACCGATGTGAGAAACTTTGGAGCAATTGCCCGTTCGGCTGAATGTGCCGGTGTACACGCTATTATTATACCAGAAAAAGGAATGGCCAGAATTGGAGCAGATGCAGTTAAAACCTCCGCCGGGGCTATTCACAACATTCCCATTTGTAAAACCAACAACTTATATCACACGCTGCGTTTTTTAAAAGACTCGGGCATTAACCTTGTTGCTGCCACCGAAAAAGGAACAAAACTTTATTCCGATTCAGACATGAAAACACCAATTGCCATTGTAATGGGCGCTGAAGATACCGGTATTTCACCGCAAATTTTAAAAATTACAGATGAGCAGTTAAAAATTCCGATTCTGGGCAAAATCGAATCTCTAAATGTTTCCGTTTCAGCTGCACTAATGATCTACGAGGCAGTACGACAAAGAAATCAGGAATGAACCGGAATTGTTCTTTTAAATGATTCTTCTAACGAAATAAAGGTTTCTGTACTTGCCACCCCGTGAATCTTCTGAATATCGCCACTTAAAATATTCTTAAGGTGCTCATTATCTTTTGCGTACACCTTAATAAAAATGGCATACGCTCCGGTGGTGTAATGGCATTCAACAATTTCCGGAATATTCTCCAACTCCTTTACAACCTCACTGAACAAGCCCCCTTTTTCAAGAAAGATTCCGATATAAGTACAGGTTTTAAAGTCAACTTTTTTGGGATTTATATGATAGCCACTTCCAACAATTACTTCAAGATCAACCATTCGATTAACACGCTGATGAACGGCAGCACGCGAAATCCCCACTTCTTTGGCCACATCCTTGAATGGTATACGTGCATTTTTTGTTATAATATCCAGAATTTTTAAATCCCAATCATCCAAATTATTTCTTAAAGTCATATTGTAACATTTTTCTACAAAAATATCAAAAATCTATCATTATTCAACAGTATTATTAACTGCAAAACATTATAGTAACAAAATGAAAACAAAAATGCCAGAACCTTTCAAAACCACCAAAATATTATCAGTTTGTTAATTTACCTATTAATATTCTTTCATTTTTCTATTTTATTATCGTTTAAAAGATTGATTTAATACTTTTATCTCAGATTTTTATCAAACAGACAGCAATAAAAATCTAACAACAGACATTTTAAAACAGGATTCAGCACGTTTAGCAGCATTCATTTTTGTAATAAAAATGAAGCCTTAATATGCTGGGCAGACTTAATTGCAAGTAACCTTAAAATTAAATAGACATGAAAAATTCAACAAGTTGGTGGTTTATTTTAGCCCTTCTGGTATTTGTCGCTTTTTTGGGCGTAATTATCCCGTCTGGTGTCGGCGACATTAATATTGCAGATCTTGATGCCGGTGACACAGCATGGATGTTAACAGCCACAGGATTGGTGCTTCTTATGACACCGGGTCTGGCTTTCTTTTATGGAGGTATGATTCAATCCAGAAACATTATTTCCACAATGCTACAAAGTTATATAGCAATGGGAATAGTTAGTGTTTTATGGGTTGTTGTAGGCTTTAGCATCGCCTTTGGAGATAGTATTGGAGCCGAAGGCTTTGGTTTATTCGGAAATCCGCTTACATTCTTTATGTTTAAGGGCGTTGGTGGTGGAACTCACCCCGATTTTGCGCCAACATTTCCGTTTGCAGTATTTGCCATGTTCCAACTAAAATTTGCCATTATTACACCGGCTCTTATTACAGGTTCTTTTGCAGGAAGAGTACGTTTTAGAGCCTACATGCTTTTTATGGTATTATTTATTATTTTCATTTATGCTCCTTTGGCGCACTGGACATGGCATCCGAACGGTTTTCTGCGTAACTGGGGTGTTCTTGACTTTGCCGGAGGTACAGTGGTACATATGTCGGCCGGATTTGCAGCACTCGCCGGTGCAATATTCCTGGGCAGAAGAAAAGATGCCAATAAAGAATTTAAACCAGCGAATATTCCGTATATTTTACTTGGTGCAGGTATGTTATGGTTTGGTTGGTTCGGGTTTAATGCCGGATCGGCTCTGGCTGCCGACTCGATTGCAGCTTCGGCATTGGTAAATACCAATACGGCATCAGCAGCAGCAATGTTAACCTGGATATTCTACGATGCAGCTCAAGGTAAAAAGCCATCTGCAGTTGGTGCTGCAATTGGTTTAGTTGTTGGTTTGGTTGCCATTACACCTGCTGCCGGTTTTGTAAATGTAGGATCAAGTATTTTTATTGGAGTAATTGCAGCTATTGTTAGTAACTACGCTATTACTTTACGCACAAAATCAAAATTAGACGATACGCTTGATGTATTTCCTGCACACGGAATGGGGGGTATTACCGGTATGATTTTCACCGCAGTATTTGCCAACGAAGTTGGTTTGATTCACGGCGAAATTACCACTTTCCTTTATCACCTGCTGGCACTTATTATTGTTGGGGTGTTTACATTTGGTGGTTCAATGTTGATGTACAAAATTACCGATCTTATCGTTCCATTGCGTATTTCTCCTCACGGTGAAAAGGTGGGACTGGATATCAGTCAGCACGACGAGTCATACAATTTTGTATATACAGAAGAATAAGAAGTAAATTATTTGCGATAAAAAAGGCCGGTAAAAACCGGCCTTTTTCTATTTTATAGGAACTTGTCGTTTAAAATCCATTTCAAGCGAAATAAAAGTCTCGGTTCGGGCAATTCCTTCAATATCCTGAAGTTGCTCATCAATTAATCGTTTAAGGTGTTTGTTGGTTTTGGTTTGTATTTTTACAAAAATAGCATAAGCACCCGTTGTGTAATGACATTCAACTACTTCTGGTATATTTCTTAATGCCTCTGCCACCTGAGTATGATATTTGGCCTTATCGAGGTAAATCCCCATATAAGCACAGGTATTATAACCAAGTTTTTGCGGGCTAACCACGAACTCACTGCCATGCACCACACCTATATTTAATAAACGTTGTACCCGCTGATGGATGGCAGCACCTGACACACCACATTCACGAGCAACTTCTAAGAATGGAATTCGGGCGTTTTTTGTAATAAGCTTTAATATCTTTTCATCCAGCTCATCAATATCTGCTGGTCTTTCTTCTAAATAATCATTCGACTTCATGCTTCAAATTTTCTGAGTTAGTTTCAAATTATAGCACAAATGTAGACAAAATTCACAATTACTAATCTGTGATGCTAAAAAACATATAAATACTTACAATATGTAAGTTTCAGATTATATGCGAAATACACAAAAAACCGCAAAAAACTTCCTAGCGAATACCTATTTTCTCGATATCTGCACCGGTAGGCTCCTGGAAAACCCGAAGTTCAAATTCTGGAATCACCGCAAAAATATGATCAAAAATATCGGCTTGAATGGCTTCGTAATTTGCCCAGGCCTGATCGTTGCTAAACACATAAATCTCGATAGGCAAACCTTTACCCTGCGGTGCAAGTTGACGCACCAAGAATGTTAGGTCTTGTTTTATTTTAGGATGCTGACGTAAATATACTTCCAGGTATTTCCTGAATATGCCCACGTTGGTTTGATGCCGGCCACTGATGTAATCCTCTTCTGCCAGATTTTTCCCCTTATTGTATTCTTTCAGCTCTTGTTCTTTTTCACGAACATAGTCGCGTATAAGATCAAACTTCTCGAAACGACTCAACATGGCTGCATCGCAAAATTTAATGGTATTAGTATCAATGGCTACCGAACGTTTGATGCGTCTTCCGCCCGATTCTTCCATTCCTTTCCAATTGTAAAATGATTCTGAAACCAGCGCATAGGTAGGTATGGTTGAGATGGTTTTATCCCAGTTCTGAACTTTTACCGTGTTTAAGGTAATATCGATAACTGTACCATCCGCCTTATGACTGGGCATTTCAATCCAATCGCCAATTTTAACCATGTCGTTGGCCGAAAGTTGTATTGACGCCACGAAGCCCAGAATAGTATCCTTAAAAACCAGAAGCAAAACAGCTGCCATGGCTCCCAAACCAGTTAACAAAACGGTTGGATTTCGGTTAAGCAAAACAGCCAGCACCATAATACCAGCCATAAAATAAATCAGAATTTTAATGAGCTGAATGTATCCTTTTATAGGGCGATGATGCGAATATTCGGTAGTGTTGTATATTTCCATACCTGAATTCAGCACCGCGTTGGCCACAAACACAATAATAAGTGTAAAATAAATCTTGGCAATTTTTATGAGAAAACCGGCCAGTTTAAAGTAATGATCCTTACTTAGCTCAGCCAATACTTCTGGCTCCAGCTCACTGAGTTCCTGGTGCAGCACCGGAAATGAAAAATTTGCGGTATATAAAATTATAAACGCAGGCACCAAATGAGCCAGCCCATTAAAAAGTTTATTTCCAACCAGTATATCGTCCCAGGTAGTTTTAGTTCGTTTTGCTATACGAACCACGATACGAACCAAAACCTGTCTGGTGACAAAATGAGCAAGCCAGGCAACAAAAATTATAATTATAATGGTAATTACGGCTGCAGTTGGCTTTACCCAAAATTCGCCACTGCCATACTCGCGAAAATATTCAAGCAAAAGTTTAAAAACCGATCTCATGTTTTATTGTCCTTTAATTTCTTATTTTAAGCCAAAAATAATAAACCGTTGTAAAATGAAGCTGAAGTTTTCTGTTATTCTTTTTCTATTGCCATTTATGGGCCTGGCTCAACACCATTATAACACCCATTTTAAAAACAATACCCTGCGTTTTGATTTTCTGCTGGGTGGAAATAAGGACGAAGTTGTTGTTTACCCGCAACAAATAAAAGAAGAACCCTATTGGGGCGGCTCAAAAACCAATCTCATTGATAGCTTTAATTACGGAAGTTATCGCTATCGGGTTTTCGATTTGAAAACCAACGAACTGATTTACAGCAAAGGTTTTAGTACCCTGTTTCAGGAATGGCAAACTACAGCCGAGGCAAAAACCGGCAACAAAACCTTTTACCAGGCAGCACATGTGCCCTTCCCTAAGAACGATATTCGGTTGGAAATTGATGCCCGCCAGTGGGACGGAACGTTTAAAACAATTTTCGAGACAACTATCAATCCAAAAGATTATTTTATTGTAAGAGAAAACACGCTCCATTTTGAGAATAAAACTATTGTACAAAATGGCGATCCGGCAACAAAAGTAGATATTGTTATCCTTGCCGAAGGGTACACCAGTGCTGAAATAAAAGATTTTTACTACGATGCCGAAAAAGTTTCAGACTACCTATTTGATGTTGAACCCTTTAAATCGGAGAAAGCAAATTTTAATGTCACAGCTGTTTTTACGCCCTCATCAGAAACGGGAACTGATGTGCCGGGCGAACACATTTACAAAAACACTTATTTTAATACCAGCTATTACACCTTCAATTTGCCGCGCTACCTGACTACTGCCGACATGAAAACCGTTTACGATGCGGCGGCCTGTATTCCTTACGACCAAATTTATGTGCTGGTAAATACCGAACGTTATGGCGGTGGCGGATTTTACAACTTTGTTTCGGTATGTACTGCCGATAACGAGTTAAGCAAACAGGTTTTTGTGCATGAATTTGGTCATGGTTTTGCCGGTTTAGGAGACGAATACTACAACTCGGCAGTAGCGTACGAAGACTTCTATAACCTAGAGATTGAACCCTGGGAACCCAACATAACAACTTTGGTTGATTTTGATAAAAAATGGAAAAACATGATTGACACGGACACTCCGGTTCCAACACCACGAAAAGATAAATATAAAAACACCGTTGGTGTATACGAAGGAGGTGGCTACATGGCTGAAGGAATTTATAGTCCCTATATTGATTGCCGGATGAAAAGCAACGTTGCAGAAGGTTTCTGCCCGGTTTGCGAGGAAGCGATTCGAAAAGTAATTCGCTTTTATTCGGAATAGCAAAAAAGCGGATGAGTTCTCAGGCTCATCCGCTTTTTCTATAATCTTCTCTTTTTTACTATTCTTTATTCTTCAATAATTTAGATGTAATTACGTAAGCTACAATTAAACCAAGTCCTCCAAGAACCAGTATTGCAGTAAAAAAGGCAACAACCTCATCCATTACGTTTGATAATGCATAACCTACAACTACTCCTAATCCAACTGCAATTAAAAAGATTCCCCATTTAACCAGCGATAACTGTGAACATTCTCCTTTAAAAATTCCGGCATCGAGCCCTTTTTCTACTAAGGCCAGGCGTTCTTTTGTACGTGTTGTCCAGTAAACATACAAGATGGCGAAAATTGCCAGAAAAAAACCGATTGGTACAAATAATCCTTCCATGATATTAAATTTTAAATTGTTTTTATTTCTGTTTTCGCTCTTTTGACGCCACATTGTTTCTGCGGTTACAACTTTTCCTGTTTTTTTTCTTGAAGATGAATCATTTCACGCAGATATCGCAGGTAAACGCGGATTTTAATACTATAATAAGACAAAAGTGAAATCCGTAATTTGTATCATTCTCCCTTTAAAATTATTGAATTTGCGATATCAGCGTAATCTGCGTGAAATTTTTTCTTAGTAACTTGTAACCTGCTAATCATTATTACGTCAAAAGAGCGAATGGAGCAAAAAGACGATATCTATTACATAGAAAAAGTAAAGGCCGGACAGACCAATTACTTTTCTTATATCGTGGAAAGATATCAGGATATCGTTTTCTCCATTGCAATGAAAGTTCTAAAAAATCGTGAAGACGCCGAGGAAATGGCACAGGAGAGTTTTATAAAGGCATACAAATCGTTGCACACCTTTAAAGGAAATGCAAAATTCTCGACCTGGCTCTACCGAATTACGTACAACAATTGTATCTCGGAAGTGCGAAAAAGGAAAATGCATTTTACATCAACCGATGATGTGCAGATTGCCGATGAAGCTGAAGAAATGAACCTGGATGGAATACCGGAAGAAAACAGGGCACAAGCCATTAAAGCCGCCATGGATAAATTACCGGAAGATGAATATACACTCATACTTTTGTATTATTTCGAGGAACAGTCGATTGAAGAGATTAGCAAAGTAACAAAGCTATCAGAAAGCAATACAAAAGTGAAACTTTACAGGGCACGTAAAAAGCTCTATACTATTTTAAATGAATTAATGAAAGACGAGTTATACACTATATTATGAACGAACTGGAAGACATAAAATTAAAAGCATTGCTGCAAAATATGAAACTGGAAAATCCGGGTACTGGTTTTACAGTTCAGGTGATGAACAAAATTTTTGAGGAAAATAGTGTGTTGGAAAAAATTAAATCGGAAAAGGTTTTGGGTAAAGGATTCTGGATTATTTCTATACTTTTTATCGTATTACTTGCAGCCATCTTTTTTGTAAATAATGCAGGAGTGCAGACCGACAGCCAGATTGGACAACTTCTTCCGGAGGCCGGACAGGGATTATCGGAAGGTTATCAATCATTCTTCAGTAAATTGGGAACATTGCCGTTAAGTATTGCCGGAATTACAATTGCAGTATCAGTGCTTATATTTATCGACAAATTTATTAGCTCGAACAGCAAAATTTTCGCCTGAACGAAATACACTTAGTATAGCTAATACAACGAGATAAATACAAATCGCTACCCTCTGTGGAAGGGAAAGACGATTGCCCTCAATAAGAAATAAACAATTAAAGAACATCATAGAATTTGTTCTAAACCAACAACCGATCGTCCTTCCTTGCTTGCAGGGAAGGATAAGAAAATGGAACAACAAATCCACTAGATGAGCTTCATCAAAAAGATTCATTCCGGCTGAAAAGTCGGGATATTTTATTCGTATTGTTTCAACAATCCCAACATAATAAGGTATTGGGCGGCAATATAGCACACCATTACCAACAATCCTTCGTATGGAATTGATACGAGAAAACGATTTACAGCAATCAGCGAATCGGATAATACAAAAAACAACGAACCTGCAAACACCAGACTAAAACTAATGGGATGACCGTTGCCAAAGCGGTTGAGAGCCATGGCCGACATAGCTAAAATTGCAAGCACATACACAAATATGGCAATGCGAAGAGCAAGCTCGAGTTGCGGAAAAAGCACAATATAAACGATAAGCCCAAAAGCGATGTACGGGATTAACCACATGGGTTTCTTTTTTAAAAATGGTTTTTTCCCTGAAAGATCGATAGTTCGCAAAAACAAAAAGGAATAAACCACCTGGGCAATCAAAAACGAAGCAATACCACAAACAAAGTATAAAAAGTCTGCGGCAAACATCATAAAAAGGTCGCCAATCCAGCTAAAAAGAAAGGCAATGCCTGCCAATACTACCACCTTCTTGTCAATATTTTTTGCATGTAAAAAAAAAATAACCCGCAATCCAAATGAGCAATAAAGGTTTGGCAAAACGATCAATCTGTGGATTATGTAAGAACTCGCCCAATAAATCGGCAAAAACAATTGCAACAAAAAGAATATGAAGCAAAATCTTTTTCATTAATTGCTGTTTGTGGTAAAAGTAAGACTATTCGGATAAAAAATGAAACCAATTGTTAAAAACAAGCTTCCTCCAACAAGTACTTATTTACATACTCGTTAACGCCGTCTTCCAATTCAAAAAACGGTTTATTATAGCCAACATCGCGTAACTTTTGCATTTCTGCTTCGGTAAAGTACTGGTACCTTCCACGCAAATCAACAGGTGTGTCAATAAATGATATTTCCGGATTTTTGTTCATGCTATCAAACACCGCTTTAGTAAGGTCAAGAAAAGAGCGGGCTTTTCCGGTTCCCACGTTATAAATGCCCGAATTATCCTGATTTTCCATAAAAAACATCATTACATCGGCAATGTCTTCAACGTAAATAAAATCACGGCTTTGTTCACCATCTTTGTATGCTTTGTGGTGCGAACGGAACAAGTGCATGTGTCCGGTTTCTTTTATGGTTTTGTAGGCATGTAACACTACTGAAGCCATCCTTCCTTTATGGTACTCATTTGGTCCGTACACATTAAAAAATTTCATGCCTGCCCAAAATGGTGGCGTACGAAACTGTTTTAAAGCCCAAACATCAAAATCGTGTTTCGACCAGCCATAAAGGTTTAACGGTCTTAAATCCCGTATTTTTTTATGTTCATCTGAAAAACCATCTTCTCCATTTCCGTAGGTTGCCGCAGAAGAAGCGTACAACAATGGCACCTGAATTTCGGAACAGATATTCCACAGCCGTTGCGAATAAATTAAGTTAAGTTGCTGATAAAGCTCCGGTTCCTGCCCAACGGTATCGGTTCGCGCTCCAAGGTGAAAGATAAAATCAACATCCCGGGCATTTTTTATTAACCATTTAAAAAAATCGTCGCGGTCAATAAATTTCTGATATTTCTTTTTTAACAGATTTAAATCTTTCCAGGGGTCATCAAATTTGTCAACCAATACCAGGTCGTTATAACCTGCTTTGTTGAGTTTTCCTACTAAATAACTTCCGATAAATCCGGCAGCTCCTGTTACAACTATCATCTTAACGCGGTTTCGTTTGGTACAGCAAAAAACTCTGTTTTCTGAAAAATGTGGCATCTGTATTTAAAACTACCTCCAGTGTTTTTTATTGTACGCAACGCAAAATAAATTTAACTTTTTTTAATAGACAAAAATATCTGTAAGAACAGACGGTTTAAACCTGTTTTTGGTTGCTTTTTTACATTGAGTTTTTATTTAAACCGTGTTGAGTGAAAATAGTCGAGGGCTGTTCTTTAAAAAGAAGGCACAATTTATAAACGCTTTTTAATTTACCGGCACAGGTATCAGCCTTAAAATACCGATTACTTCTTCTTTCAAATTTTCAAGAGCAAGCGGTATATTCCACTTTTCCGAATCGCGGGGTTCGACATAATTTGAAACCGATCGTAGCTGGTAACAGCTTACCCCCAGCCAGTTACACACGTAAAATACGGCAGCGCCTTCCATCGACTCAACGTGTGCGGTAAATTTTTCCTTAATTTCAGTAATACTGCTATCGCGGCCATAACTTTTATTGGTAGTAATGCCCTTTACTTTTTTTAACTTGATCCAGCCGTTTGAGTTACTTGCTTTTAGCTGGCCATTTTCAAAAGGAAACTCGTTAACATTTAAATACCCCGATTCAAAAAGGGTTAAAAATTCATGCTGTTTTTCTATACCCAGGTCGGCATATTCATCGCTGTAAACATTTACTACCTCACCAATTTTAAGCTCACGGGTGAGGCTTCCGGCTACACCAATGTTTATTACCGCATCATATTTCTTATCGCGTAAAGCATTTACCAAGTGAAAAGTGGTAAACGAGGTTCCGATTCCAGCTATCAGGATATCGATACTTAAGCCGCCAAGCCGATATGATTTTACCAAATGACTTAATTCTTCAACCTTCTCCAGCTCATCAACAATCAACTTTATTTCCATTGTAGTGGCTGCTACAATCAAAATTTCCATACAATTAATGTTTGTATTTTTTCATTTCTCTTCATCACAAAATCCACTCCCTAAGCTTCGTACTATCTGTATTTATCGCTCTTCTGCCAGGCTGCATCTTACTGCCTGGTTTTCATTCCATCTACTCTTTCATACTGATTTTATAAAAAAAAGTTAATCTTTGTAACTAATAAATTGTAAACAAAATGTGTTCACCTAAGAATAACAACTCGAATGGCTACCAAAGGAATGACCTTTTTAATGAAGAAGCAACACAAAAACTCTCGGGCCACTACAAAAAAATTTTAAGTATTGTTGGCGAAGATCCATCTCGCGAAGGTCTGGACAAAACGCCTGAAAGAGTAGCCAAAGCGATGCAGTTCCTGCTGCAGGGTTACCAAATGGATCCGGTGGAGATTTTGCAATCAGCCATGTTTAAAGAAGATTACCGCCAAATGGTTATTGTAAAAGATATTGAGATTTACTCGATGTGTGAACACCACATGCTTCCGTTTATTGGCAAAGCACATGTAGCCTACATCCCGAACGGCACCATTACCGGATTAAGCAAAATTGCGCGGGTGGTTGATGTTTTTGCCCGTCGGCTGCAAGTACAGGAACGTTTAACCACACAGATTAAAGACTGCATTCAGGAAACTTTAAAACCGTTGGGGGTAGCCGTAGTAATTGAGGCACAACACCTTTGCATGCAGATGCGCGGTGTACAAAAACAACATTCTATTACCACAACATCTGATTTTACCGGGGCTTTTGAGAAAGTAGCTACACGCGAGGAGTTCATTAAACTTATCAGCTCTAAATTGAGTTAACAACTACTGGTATTCAATACACACCGGTGCCGGTAAATCTATTTGTTTACCTGAAAACTCAGGCATACCGGTTTCGTGGTTCATCCGAAAAACAGTAATATTATGGCTTCTCTGGTTGGCAACCAACATCCAGTTTCCATCAGGGCTTATGCCAAAGTTTCGTGGCCAGTTGCCCTCTACCGGCACAGTTCCTAAAAAGGATAACTTCTGATTGGCATTAACCTTAAAAACAGCAATAGAATTATGCCCCCTGTTCGAGCCGTATAAATACTGGCCATCTTTTGATAAATGAATGTCTGCACAATTACTTTCCCCTTTAAAATCATCGGGCAAGGTTGATATGTTCTGAAAAACATACCACTTCTCGTTTTCTTTTTTTATGGCTGAAATTGTTGAATTCAGCTCATTTATCACATAGATAACTTCTTCTTCAGGATGAAAAACAAAATGCCGTGGCCCCGCACCTGCAGGTAGTTTCACAAATCCCTGCTCATATCTTCCAAAGCTTCCGTTCTCAAAATGAAAGATGTTTAGTTGGTCGGTTCCTAAATCGGCACTAAAAATACCCGGTCCTTTAAGCGAAAATTTTATGGAATGTGCGTGCGGGCTTTTCTGGTTGGGATGCGGCCCATTACCCGAGTTTTTAACAACCGTTAATGCCGGTTCTACACCACCATTTTCATTTACCGCATAAACCGATGTTGTTCCTCCGCCGTAGGTTGCGATAGCCACAAACTTTCCATCAGGCGCAACATCAACATGGCAGGGCCCGGCACCATTCGATACTTGTTTGTTTATGAAATGAAGCTCCCCTTTTTCTCCAACCTGGTAGGCCGAAATAAAACCTCCCGAAGGTTCAACCTGCGGTGTAGCCCGAGTTACCACATACAGAAAATCGTTCTGCGGGCTAAGACGTAAAAAAGAAGGATTATCAACCCCCTTAAAAGTATTTTCTAAAGAAATTTCTCCGGATTGTGAATTTAAACTGCAATAGTAAATTCCCTCAGCACCTTCCGTAGTAAATGTACCAACATAAAACATCTGTTTTTCCTGGGCATTGCCAATGGTAACAATAAACAAGAAAAGAACGTTAGCAAACAAAATATTCCGTATCATAGTTATATCTTTATTGAACACTAAAATTAACAAAATATGCAGAAGCCTGTAATTGCTGACAAAGCACCAAAAGCACTAACACTTGAACCCGGCACCTACTACTGGTGCGCCTGCGGAAAAAGTAAAACGCAACCTTTTTGCGATGGTTCGCACCGGGGAACTGAATTTGCGCCCCAGGCGTTTACCATTGATGTAAAAAAAGAAGTATGGCTATGCCAGTGCAAACATTCAAAAACAAAGCCATTTTGTGATGGCTCGCACCGGACACTTTAAGAACTACACCCCCTATACTTTGGTAAAATCCTCTTTTGAGGCATTGCACAAGGGGCATTTCCAATCGTCGGGCAAATCTTCAAAAGGTGTTCCCGGAGGAATACCCAATGCCGGGTCGCCCTCTTCCGGATCGTATTGGTAGCCACAAATATTGCACGAAAAAATGCCGTCATCGCCCGGCGTTTGGTCACTGGCTTCTTCGGTTACTTCTTCGTAAACTATCGGCTCAGGCTCATCGCCCAATTTTTCCTTTTCAATATAAGTTGGTGCGTTTTTAGGCGACAACATTTTGTATTTTGCATGATAATACGCATAAGTAAGCGGCTCTTCATCCGATAATTTATCACCATCAACCACCTCGGCTATAATCAGATAATGCGAACCCACATCACTGTAATCAAGCACTTTACAATCAAACCATGCCACCGATGAATCGACTACAATTGGCGCACCCGTTTTTGCTACAATAGTTTCAACCCCCTGAAATTTATCAATATCGGCCCCCGACATAAAGCCAAACTTACCTATCAGAGATGTATCGACTTCCTTTTTCAGAACCGAAATGGAGAATTTTTTACTATCAATTATTTTCTGGGCACTATGGTTGTTCTTATGACAACTGATTGCAATTTTGGATGGTTCGGCAGTAATTTGAAATGCCGTATTGGCAATGTAGCCCACTTTCTCTCCATTAAGCTCTGTGGCAATTACATACAATCCATATGACAGTTTATGAAATGCGGAATAATTCATAATTTCACTTATTTACAAATATTTGTTTTTGTCGGCAACTCCTATCATACATCATCAGCTACTTAAAATGATGCATGATAGTAGCTGTTTCATTTCGTTCGTTTAAATTTAACAATACAATTCAATATACATTAGGTATGACGCTGATATTTTATTTTTTCTTGCTTTTGCCAACAAATACAACAAAACGGCACAATTATTTCACTCCTAAATTTTAACAAATTCATATCCTAAAATTCTATAATGGGAATTTAGTCACCATTTTTTCCACAATGTGGACATATCTTTTGATTTGTCCCACGTTTTGAGTATTTTTAGGCTTTCTAAATTAGAAAATATGGCCAACCACAAACTAAAAAATCAGTACAAAGTTTTTATTGTTGAAGACAATGTACTTTATGCCCGGGTACTCAAAAAACAACTCTTAGACGACCAGCTGCAAGTTAAAGTATTCCATAATGGTACCGACTTTATAAATGCAATGGGAGAAAAACCCGATGTTGTAACGCTCGACTATACTTTGCCCGATATGACCGGGAAAGAGGTTCTTGCCAAAATTCAGGATAAAATTCCGAACACCCATGTAATTGTTATCTCGGCGCAGGATAATATTTCTACAGCAATTGAGCTGATGAAAAATGGCGCGTACGATTATATAATGAAAGCACCCGACACTCGGGAAAAGCTGAGCAACATCATAAAAAATATATACAAAACCGACCAGTTACAAACCGAAAATACCAACTTAAAAGAAGCCGTCAAGGAAAAATACAATTTCAAAAACCTGATTAAAGGCAACAGCCGCGAAATTGAGCATGTTTTTGAATTAATGAACAAAGCCACACAAACGAATATTTCGGTATCTATTTCAGGAGAAACAGGTACTGGTAAAGAACTGGTAGCCAAAGGAATTCACTATAACTCTCGACGCAGTGCCAAGCCCTTTGTTGCCGTTAACGTATCAGCTATTCCGGAGGGTTTAATTGAGAGCGAACTTTTTGGGCACGAAAAAGGTGCATTTACAGGTGCCGATTTTCAAAAAATAGGAAAGTTTGAAGCTGCCAATGGTGGGACGCTTTTCCTGGATGAAATTGCCGACTTAAACCTGAACCTTCAGGCCAAATTATTACGTGTGCTGCAAGAGCGCGAGTTGGTTCGCCTGGGTGGGCACGATCTTATTCCACTTGATGTACGAATTATTACGGCAACTCACAAAAACCTGGCAGCCCTATCTGCCGACGATAAATTCAGACAAGACCTTTATTATCGTTTACTGGGTTTGCCAATAGAGATTCCGCCCTTGCGCCAGCGCGGAAACGACAAAATTTTGCTGGCTAAGTTTTTTGTTGATGAATTTTGCCGCGAAAACGAAATGGACCAAAAAACCATATCAGCTGAGGCCAAACAAATGTTATCAAACTACCACTATCCGGGTAATATACGAGAGCTAAAAGCAATTATGGAACTGGCCTGCGTAATGTGCAGCCGCGATGTAATAAAACCCAGCCACCTTAATATGAATGTTGATGAAAGTGTACAAAACCTTTTGGCACAGGAAAAAACACTGGAAGAATACAACAACGAAATCGTAAAATTCTTTTTAAACAAATACAATCAAAATGTTCGTTTGGTGGCATCTAAACTGGGTATCGGTAAATCTACCATATACCGGATGCTGCAGAAACACATGGATAATTAATCAATCAGTTGATACCATAAAAAATCCCGGACCAGTTAAGTCCGGGATTTTTATTTGGATGTAAATAATGCTTTATCCTTCGTAGCTATTAACACCTATGGTTTCCATTTTACGATCTACTTTTTTTACCAGTCCCTGTAAAACTTTACCCGGGCCAACTTCGGTAAACGATGTAGCTCCATCGGCAATCATGTTTTCCATAATTTTTGTCCATTTTACCGGAGCCGTTAACTGGGCAATCAGGTTTTCTTTAATTACAGCAGGATCAGAAACCGGCTGTGCATCAACATTCTGATAAACCGGGCAAGCAGGTGTATTAAATGTAGTCGCTTCTATAGCAGCTGCCAACTCTTCGCGGGCAGGTTCCATAAACGGCGAGTGAAAAGCACCGCCAACTACCAATTTAATGGCACGTTTAGCTCCTTTTTCAGTTAGCAACTCGCAAGCTTTATCAATTCCGGCAACCGAACCAGATATTACCAACTGCCCCGGACAATTGTAATTGGCGGGTACCACAACATCATCAATTGAAGCACAAACTTCTTCCACCACAGCATCTTCCAACCCAACAATTGCTGCCATTGTTGATGGCTCCACTTCGCAGGCTTTTTGCATAGCCATGGCACGCTGGGCAACCAGCTTTAAGCCATCTTCAAAATTTAATACTCCGTTTGCTACCAGTGCCGAAAACTCGCCCAACGAGTGACCGGCAACCATATCAGGAGCAAAATCTTTTAATGTTTTTGCCAGTAAAACCGAATGTAAGAAAATGGCGGGTTGAGTAACTTTAGTTTGCTTCAGGTCTTCAACCTCACCCTCAAACATAATATCGGTAATGTTGAAACCTAAAATATCGTTTGCTTTTTCGAATAATGCTTTTGCTTCAGCAGAATTTTCATATAAATCCTTTCCCATTCCGGGGAATTGAGCTCCCTGACCAGGGAATACAAATGCTTTCATCTCATTAAAATTTTTAGTTTTTAAAAATCTGGCGCAAAGTTAAATTAAATTTACAACGACAAAATTCCTTCAGGCACCATTTCCCATAATTTGACACATTCTTTGAAACGGAATCGAACATCAGGTTATTCGGGTCGAGAATTAAGAAAAACACCAGAGAATTACAAGATACTTTATTAACAATCCCAAAATGCTTACCACAAAAAATCGTCGAAAATTATAACGCAGCATGCCGGCCGCCAAAGCAATTACCGGCGACGAAAGCGGAAACAGGTTAAAAAGAAAGATGGTAAGCATTCCGTATTGTTTTATTTTCCGTTCTGCTTTTTCAATCCGTTCGCGCCCCATAAATTCAACTATTTTTAGTGGACGAATTAAGCGGCCTATCCAATAGTCAATAAACTGTGCCACCACTGCTGTTGCCAGCGCCACACCTAGTAATATTTCTGCCGGATAATGGGGCAGATAGTAAATAAAAGCCAGCTCAACCGGCATTAATAAAAAAAATAGGTAACCCGAAAAATGAATGAGGCCAAAAGAAAAAAGGCTTTCCGTTTTATCGGCATAAAGCTCGCGACCAATGGTAAACGAGAACAGACAAATAGCAATTACCGAAGCAAACAGGATAAAATAGAACTTCTTTGGTATTGCTATTTTGTCGTTCATCTACTCAACAGGATTAAAAGTCAATTAATCTGTTAGTAAAGTTACGCAAATGATTTTATGCTGATAATTTTATCGACCATCGGGCTAATACCATCGTTAACCGGGCAAAAAAGTGGGTTATTATTCCCTGTTGCGACACCAAAAATCCGGGCACGTTTACCTATTCAACCGTTACACTTTTGGCCAGATTACGGGGCTGATCGACATTACATCCTTTTAGCAGGGCAATGTGGTAAGCCAGCAACTGCAGGGGCATAACGGCCAGTAGTGGTGCCATGGCCGGGTGCGATTTGGGTATTTCAATTACATCGTTGGCGAGGGCTTTCAGGCCGGTATCGCCCTCGGTAACCACCGCTATAACATTTCCTTTACGGGCTTTCACCTCCTGAATATTGCTTACCACTTTCTCGTAATAATCGTCTTGCGGCGCCACCACTACCACGGGCAAATTGTTATCAACCAGGGCAATTGGGCCGTGTTTCATTTCGCCGGCAGCATACCCTTCGGCGTGTATGTACGAGATTTCTTTCAATTTTAATGCCCCCTCTAAAGCCACCGGAAAAAGGTAGCCACGCCCGAGATAAAGTGCATTTATGGCTTCGTGGTATTTTTCGGCTATCTGGCGTATTTTTTCATTTTCCTGCAAAATAATACGGCCTTTTTCTGGTACGGCAGCCAGCTCTTTCACCAACATTTTATAGTCGGCATCGCTAATGGTTGCTTTGCGTTTGGCCAGTTTTAGCGCAATCATGGTAAGTACGGTTACCTGCGCGGTAAAAGCTTTGGTTGAAGCTACGCCAATTTCTACCCCGGCATGGGTGTACACCCCGGCATGGGTTTCGCGCGCAAGGCTTGAGCCTACCACATTACAAATTCCCAACACTGTTGCCCCTTCGGCCTTTGCCAGGTGCAGAGCTGCCAGGGTATCTGCCGTTTCACCACTCTGGCTAATTAATATCACCACATCATCAGGCGACAGCACCGGCTTGCGGTAACGAAACTCCGAGGCATATTCCACTTCAACCGAAACGCGCGCATACTCCTCAAACAGGTACTCGGCAATTAAGGCAGCATGCCAAGAGGTACCGCAGCCAATAATTACAATACGCTGTGCTTTCTCAATTTTCGGAAACACCTGCATTAAACCACCCAACACAATTTCAGAGTAATCGTTTTGCAAGCGTCCTCTAAATGTTTCCTCAATGGTTTTTGGCTGCTCGTAAATTTCTTTTAGCATAAAATAGTCGTAGTCGCCCTTATCCATTGCCCCTATCTCCAGATTGAGATTGCTTATTTTTAGCGAAACCGGGTTATTTTGAACGTTTTTTAGCGTGAAGCCGTCTTTTTGCAAAATGGCAATATCTTCGTCGTTCAGGTAAATTACCTGGCTGGTGTATTCTACAATTGGCGAGGCATCGCTGGCAATAAAATACTCGCCGTCACCCAGGCCAACCACCAGGGGGCTGCCTTTGCGCGCCACCACAATTTTGTTGTTTTCGTTTTTACACAACACCGCAATACCGTAGGCTCCTACCACTTTAGAAAGCGCCAACTGAACAGCTGCCTCGGCCGACATGGTATCGTCCTGCCGGTAAAAAAACTCGATAAGATTAGCCAATACCTCGGTGTCGGTATCGCTGGCAAATGTGTAGCCATGTGCCTCTAAATCGCTTTTTATTTTGGCGTAGTTTTCGATTATCCCGTTATGCACAATTGAAAAGTAGCCGTTTAACGAGGTGTGCGGATGTGCATTTTTATCGCTGGGCTCGCCGTGTGTAGCCCAACGGGTATGACCAATACCCACTGTGCCGTTGCAGTTTTTTTCGCTAACAAACTGCTCGAGGTCTGCCACCTTGCCTTTTTTTCGGAAACACTCGAGCGTACCATTTAACAAGGCCACTCCGGCCGAATCGTAGCCCCGGTATTCCAATCGTTTCAGGCCGTTAATTAATATCGGAAAAGCCGCTTTATCGCCAATGTATCCAACAATTCCACACATATTTTTCTGCTGTTTATTTTTATATCGAGAAGCAAACTACTTTCAACAAAAGCATACTACCCAATGTTTTAGTTTGCAATTTCTACCGAATTTTTATTCTCCCTAACCTGCATCATCAGTTCAATCATCTGGGTGCCGAGCTGTTCCTTTTTCTCCATGTGCTCCCGAATCTCTTTAACGGTAACATTACTTTCAAATTCGCCACGAACTTCTGCAAAGTCCAGTTCGCGTGCTTTGTTTTCACCGTCAACACCAAAACCGGTCATTTTACTCATCGAGAATTCTTTTCGTGCATCTTCGTATAAAAAGCGGTCGATACCCAACACGCTTTCTTTCCATTTTTTTACGATGGTAATTACATCGGCTGCCTCAAACGCGTTGATATTTTTGCCGTAAAACTGCTCCAGTACTTCTGCTGCCCAGGTCCATTCGTAATTGTAATAATTTTTGTGTAGGGTTGCCAGTGCCGAGTTCAACTCCTCGAGCGATTGCACAGAACCATCCTCAACCGAGGCCAGCAACTGATCGAGCGCTTCAAAAGGACAAATCATTCCGCAGAGGTCGACCCAATAGCCCTTGCCAAATTTTGTAGTAGGCTGTAAACCGGCTCTAATTTCGGTGGCCGAATTGTACTTCCCTCCTATTAAACGGGTAATAACCGAGTTGCCCAAAAATTTCCAGATGGCCATTTCGTAGAGTTGAATCCCCCTGTCGAGCGCGCGTTTTTCAATTTTCATTTTTTCGTAGCTGTAGTGGGCAGCATTCTTTCCCGATGATTGGCGCAGGGCAAGTAATTTCTTACGTCCCTTAATCATTTTATCGATGGTATAAGGACTTAGCAGATTAAAGTTAATCAGATCGAGCAGATTTGAATCGGCTCGTTTGTCGCGCTTGGGCCACTTTTGTGTATCGCGAATGGTACCAATACTTTTTAGATTAATTGCCGGCACCAAAATACTTTCATCTTTGCTCTCAATTAAATACGAGAAAGGAAAATCGGTGGTATCGCAATGTTTGTAGTGTCGTCCCATAACCAGCGAAAAAGCTCCAATGCGCGATGGCCACAGCAGATACGAATCGCTGGTGGTTTTTGCCCCACGCTCCATTATTCCCTGGTGAATAGGACCAAGCTTATACAAATGATTACTCTGATTGGAACCGCTACCCGCATTTAAAAACGAAAACATTCCGGCAATTAACAATGTAGATTTGTGATGGGTAACGGTGTAAGGCCCTGCAAAAATAGAGCAAGCTTCGCCATGGAAGCCCTGACAGTTGGCAAAAAACAGAGAGTTTTCAGCCGAATAATGCTTATCGAGTACACAACCCTGCCCCACAAAACATTTTGAAACCAGCGTGGCGTCGGCAATTGTCGTTCCCGAGCTAACAATAAAGTCGTCCATTATAACGCCTTCGCCAATATGTACCGGCGCTTCGTAGTTACTGTTCAAACTTCCGTTTTGCAGTTTTTTAGCACCATCAATAGTGGTAGCCGGACCAGTTTTTACATTCAGAATGGTATTGCAGTTCACAATCCTGGAATCGGCTCCAATAACACCAAGGGTATCGGTAACATATTCGGTATAATTGGCAACCATACTTTTAAGCGAGCGCACGAGCGCCGGGCGGTGACGATACAAAGCCATCATGTAGGCCACATGTGCCGAAAGGTAATCGTAAATAGGAATTTCGCGTCCTCCGCCTTCGTTAATAGCTTCAACGTTAACACCGTTACCAAACGAGGTTTCGCCATCAACCGCCAGCGTTGTTATGTTATGTATAATTACATTTTCCTCAATGCGATAATTGGCAATATAACTGCGTACATTGTGAATAAGGGCATTTTTACCCACCTCGCAATTGTGCAACCAGGCATTGTAAATTCCGGTTTTAAAGGTTATTCCACCCACCAGTTTTACGCTGCCGGTAAATCCATTTAAACGAATTCGCCCGGTAAACTTGCTGTTTTCAATACTGTCGGGTATAAAATCGGGTGCCACCTTAACCAGGCTCCAATCGGTTGACGAACAGCCCTGATGCACCAACTGTCCAATCTCTTCGTCCAATAAGTTTCTGTAATTGTTTTCTGCGTTTTGAGTCATAATCTGACGATTTTGTATTCAAAGGTATAGCAAAAAACAAAACCGCTAGCAAACAAAAACATAACATATACACATCATCACACAACATTAACAAAACACAAATCTTATAACAAATTGTATTTTAATAGATTAAAACAACTCAAACCACTACATACAAATCTAAACACAAATACAAAACTTAATATCAAAGCTGCTCCAGGTAGAACACGAGGCGTGTTTTTACATTAATTCCGAGCTTTTTTCGTAAGCGAACACGCGAAACCTCAACACTTTTTGGTGTAATGTTTAAAAGGCCGGCAATTTCTTTACTCGACAAACCCAAACGAATGTAAGAGCAGATCTTTTTGTCGTTTACAGAAATTAAGGGATGTTTTTTTTGCAAGCGCTCCAGAAACCCGGGGTGAATTTTATCGACCTGATTCTCCACCATACTCCAATCAACGGCCTGAACCGAATTGGTCTGCAAAAGGTCTTTTAGTTGCCGAAGCGTATCGGGCGCTTTCTTTGCACCACTTTTGTGTTCCTGCTGAAGAAGCGCAGCGGCTTTGCTTAACAACTCGTTTTTCTGCGACAATTGCAAGAGAAAAGATACCAACTCCCGGTCTTTGAGCTCGAGTTCTGTTTGCAAACGATTTTTATTTCGGCTATCAAAGGCTTTGGTTTTTTCAAGCTCCAGAATATGCCCCATGGCTTGTTTCAGGCGGGTAATATCGAGCACCGAAGCCCGAATTCCGAGGTACTTGCCTATTTTGTCGTAAACACCACGCACGTTCATCATAAACCAGCGCAATTGCTTGGTGCGGGTAAGCACTCTAAATTCGAGGGTTTGATGAAGTAAAGTTTGATTGAGTGCCCCTTGCAGAAAGTTAGTGTATTTTTCTTTGTCGGCATCAAAAACCAGCAATTCGTTAATCCCGGCCGATGCTATAATTTGATTTGCCGAGTAACCGGTTAGGTCGTAACACGAGGGCGAGCAATATTTTATGGCTCCGTTGGATTCAAACCACAACTCCCATGCAAATGCAAAATCGGCAATTTGCTGGTAAAAAGCACGTTTAGTTCGCTCCTGCTCTTCCTGAAATTTCAAGTGTTCGAGCTCAAGCTTTAACTTCGACACCTCGCTCTCGAGTGCCTCTATTCGTTTTATTTTCGCATGATCTTTATCGCCTGCCATGCAATAAAATTAAAAAATATTGGCAAGTATGGCTTTGTCTATCCGCAATTAGCAAAAAGTATTAATACTGTGTTTTGTCTTCCTTGCTTTTCCAGCCTTGAAAAACCTCCTGCGCTTCTTTGCGCATCAGGTTTTCGAATTTTATTTTACGCTGAACGGGTTGCAGTTCCATTTCTTCGTAAATAAAATGGTCGTCGAATTGTGCATCGGCAGCATCTTCTTTTGTAGCGGCATAAATTACCTTATCCGGACGGGCCCAGTAAATGGCACCCAGACACATGGGGCAAGGCTCGCACGAAGTATAAACCGTACATCCTGTTAGCTGAAAAGTATTTAACACCCTACAGGCTTCGCGAATGGCCACCACTTCGGCATGGGCCGTTGGGTCGTTTGATGATGTTACCCGGTTGCAACCTTCGGCAATAATTTCATTGTTTTTTACAACCACTGCACCAAAAGGTCCTCCGGTGTTGCTCTCCATTCCTTTTTGGGCCAAATTTATTGCGGCCTGCATAAAACGTTTATGATTGTTCATGGCTTTGTTTTTCGTCTATCAAATATACAAATCTGAAAAGTAAACACAATTTTACATTTTTGATTCATCTTTACATTTCACAAACATGCACCGATGGCAACTTTTACAAGTACGCTTCCAAATGAAATTTTAGTAAAGCGAAATGCAATGGCGCAGAAACTTTCGATGCCTAAAAACAAAACCATGGAGAATCATACTGGAACTCAAAACACAACCGCCCCGGAAAATATTATAATATTCTTAAGTACAAAATTGCTGGACTTAACAATATGCTAACCGAAAGAGAATTAATGCACAAAACAATTTCGAAGTTAATGTATTAATCTTTATTCAACTCTCAATCCCTCAACCAACACCTTTTTCTTCAACGAAAACCAACTCAAGCCAACAATCCACCCCAAACCGTTGATAAGAATTAATGCCACAACCATGGCAACGGTTGAAAATGAAGCATCGGCATTTGTGGATAAGAAGGCAGGTAGCGTGGCAATAACAGCGCTAATAAACCCAACTAAAACACCCACAAAGAGTAAAATGAGGTATTCTTTCACCAGTATTTTAAATATAAGCCGTGCGGTATAACCAACGGCCAGCATGAGTGCAATTTCGCGGCGGCGCTCGATTATGGTACGGGCAAGAATTACTGCCAGGCCAATGGTTCCGAGCAACAAGCCCAAAGCGCCCAGTGCTAAAAATATCGAGAGATAAGTATTGGTTACCGAATAAAACTCTACGAGGCGTTTGGCTGTGCTTTCCATTTCCCAGCCATAATCGCGAAACACCAGTTGCAACTCCTCTCCAATTGCTTCCTGATCTTCAGGTGCTCCATTCACCAAAAACAAACTGGAACCGCTACTGCCAGGGTAATTTCTTAGAAAATGTTTATTGGAAATGATTACAAAGCCCTGAAATATGGACGGTGTTGTTCCGGCAATCAGCTTCAGGCGGAGCGTGTCGCCCAATTCATTTTGATAAAGCAACACATCGCCAACCTTCATTCCCAGTCCCCATTGAATTACAGTCTGATCGGCAATGGCCGGGATGGTTCCGTCGTCAAAATCCATATCCAGCATCCGCCAGGGATCCTCCTTTATTCCATTTAAAGTAGCGGCAAAAGCAAATCGCCCTTCCAGGTTCTCCGGATCTACGCCCAAAACGGCAGGTTGCACAATTCGGTTTAGGTTTAAACAACTGGCATCGTCGCCCTCAACTTTTCGAAACTGCACCACATCAAAGGTTTCGTACATTCCTTCTTCGGCACGTTTTTCCCCGGCATTAATATCAAACAAAACCGGCATTGTAGTTTCGGCAAAATACAGGAAGCCTCCTGTTCCACTCGATTTCTCGTTCGCATTGGCAAACAAATCGAGCTTATTTGAACCGGTTGAAACCACCAAAAAAGTCCCCAGTGCAAACAAAACAACCACTGTTAACGAGCGATTAATATTACGCGAAAGATTAATCCGGGCCAATTCAGAGAGACGGAACTCAGTCTCTTCCTGCAGACCCTGTTTCAAAACTATTTGCCTGAACAGCAGCAGTAACCCGAGGAGCAACAGCCCACCCGAAAGGAAGAACATAGACGGATTCAGCTGAGCTGCCAACAGCTCCGAAACTGAAACTCCGGCAGCAACTCCCAGCGAAAGATAAAGCACAATTTTATACAATAAGCCGGTTGTCTTTTTTTGTTTTATGTGAACTCGTTTTTGCAGGTCGGCAGCCATTTTTTGCTGAAACTTGCGAATGGTATTAAAAATAACCGCCAACGACACCACCACACTTATTAGCAAGCCCAGCACCAGGGTTATAGGAATAATTTTTACCTCCAAAACATTGGTTCGAACAATGTCGAACCACAGCGAATTAAGCACCCGAAAGACCATACGTGTATAAACGAGCGAAGCCAGCAGTCCCAAAACCGCACCAAATACAGCCACAACAAAACCTTCAAAAAGGTAAAACCAACGAACTTGTTTTTGCTGAAAGCCAAGTGCCACCAATAAACCTACCTGTGCCGCACGGGTTTCGAGATTAAGGTGAAACAGCAGTGCTGTTAAAATTATGGATGCCACCAGAATAAAAAAGCTCAATCCGATAAACAAGCCGCTAAAATCGGTGCCGTTTTGTGCAGCATGCACCCCTTGTTCGCGAATGGGTTCAATGGCCATTCCCAGATTAGCAGGCGTAATATGTTGTGCAAATAATTCCTCATACTGCTCCTCATTAAAAGTTTCGGCAGGAAACCGGACAGCAGTATAATTTCCAAAACGGTTGGCCCAAATTGCCACCGCTTTTTCTGTTGAAATATAGGCCTTGGGTGTACCTTTATAATCGTCCCAGTATTTTTCGTCTTTCTCGCTTATAGCATCCAAATCGATTGGCACTCCGGCCTCCCATTCGCGACAGTGCCCGGCATCCGACAAGCCTGGCAAATGAGGAACACGACTGGGATCTGCCAACTCCGAATCCATCGAAATGATTTCTTTAAGAACAAATTCCGTTTCCCTGTTCAGCAGTTTCCGCAGCGGGCCTATTTCAAAATATTTCAAAACGATGGCATCGCCAACTTGCGCCTGCAACTCATCTGCTGCCCAGCGATTCAGAATAATTTCATGGTCGGCCAGCCGCGAATCAGAAAGCGAGGAAACAAACGAATAAGGAATTGACATTGAATCCTGCCTGCTATTTGAAGGCCGAACAATCCCATTCACAAAATAGGTTAAAATAAGTTCAGCATCAGGCAGCATCTTTAAGGTCTGCGAAACCTTTTCTTCCATAAAAACCCGCTCGGTAGAAACCTCCACTTCATTAGTAGGTTGAATTAATTTAAGCGACAAACCGGCATCAACAGGACTAAGGCAATTTTTTACTGCGCGGGCGACATCTGCCGTTTCTTCAGCTGTGGAAATCAACAAGTGATTAGCCTTTCCTTCAAACTCCATTAGCCGGTTTAAGCGTTCAATGGAAACAAAAAAATTGTAGGGTGCGGTTTGCGAATTTTTAAGATTAAAACGCCCAAGCTCTTCTTTTGAAACAACCTTTTTGATGGTGGCCCGCAAAGCTACACTGGTTTCTTCAGCCGAAACAAACGGAGCATTCATTGGGATAAGACTGGCTTTTTTTATTCGTACCAAAATATTATCACCTTCTCCTTTTTCAAGGCGATCAGCGAGGTTCTCACTGATGGCAATTTCGTTGTTTTGTAATTCAGCAAATACCTTGCTGTTTGCAATTTTATCGAAACCATTTGCCACGCCAAGCACCTGAACCCTGTTGGCACGTAATTGTCCGCCATCGGCAATAGCCATTCCCTCCAACAACAACACCGGAGTTGCTTTAATTGCTGGATTATCAGCTTCAATTTCAGCAGCCATTTCCTGTCTGAAGTAGCGCTCAGCCACTGAAACAAGATGCGTTGTTTCGCCTAAACGATAAAAGGTGGCTTGGGTTAAACTAAAACGTACCGAATCGCCAATAATTAATGAACCGGTTAAAACCATGGTGCTAATTAATACGCCCAGGGCCACCAATAAATTGGCTTTAAAATAATGGATAAAAGATTTTATTATGTATTGAAGTTTCGTCATACTTTCAGCCCTCGCTACTACTTGCTGCTTCTTGTTTTATCAGTTTCCAGTTTGCCGTTTCTCAACAAGTATTTTTTATCCATTTTCTGCGCCAATTCCGAAGAGTGGGTAACCGTTATCAGGGTAAGATTTTCTTCAACACTGAGTTGGATTAACAATTCAGAAAGCGCCATGGCATTATTTTCGTCCAGGGCGCCTGTGGGTTCATCGGCAAGAATAAGCTGGGGTTTATTGATTAATGCCCGAACAACAGCGGTGCGCTGGCATTCGCCCCCCGACATTTCAGCCGGTTTTTGTTTGCGCTGCTCCCAAATTCCTACTTTTTTAACGAGGTACTCGGCCCATTCTTTTTGGTCCGCAGAAATTTTTCCCTGGGCCAACAGCGGAAGCAATACATTCTCCCAAAGCGTTAGCTGTGGCATGAGATGATGCAACTGAAAAACAAAGCCCAGGTGCTGATTCCGAAAATTCGCTAATTCCTTTTTTGAATAGCCCGTAATGTTTTGACCACTAAAAACAACCTCGCCCGAGTTGGGCAAATCCAGTGCACCAATCATGTTCAGCAAAGTTGTTTTACCCGATCCACTGGGCCCGATTATGGCTATTTTTTCACCTTTCTCAATTTCAAGGTTTAACTCGTTTAGCACCTGACGAAAACTATGGGTTCCTTTTTCGCCGTAGCCTTTACTTATGTTTTTTAATTGTAGCAACATTTTGTATCTCTCGCAAAGGCGCAAAAACGCCAGCTATTTTTTAGTTGAAACTTTCGTACAATCCCACAATCTCTTGTGCGTGATTATGGATATTGAATTTCTCTTTTGTTCCCTTATAACCGGTTTCACTTAATTGTTGCAGCTTTTCCGGATTATTTAGAAGCCCTGCCCAGGCCTCACTAAGTTGTTCCGGCGAATTGGGTTCATAAACAACACCTCCTCCCGACACGTCAACCACTTCGGGGAAAGCCCCCAGCGCCGGCTGAACGATTGGCACACCCGAAGCCATGGCCTCCAGCTGATACATGCCAAAAGCTTCGCCAACACGTACCGGCACCGAAACCAACGCAACTTTTTTAAAGAAATGATGCCGCGCATCTCCTTCAAATTCTTCAATTATTTCAAAATCCTTCTCCAAACCGGCCGTCTTTATTTTTTGCTTTTGTTCTTTCAAAAACTTTTTATCATCGCCTGTTAATCCACCGGTTGCAATAAGTTTAACATCATCAAAACCCGTTTTTTTCTTTAAGTCAATAAAAGCATCTACCACAATATCAAAACCATCTTTGTAACACATGCGCGAGATGTAACCAACATTTCGTGGTTTTTCCTTTACCGGTATAAACGGATAATCTTCCACATCAACCCCCAGGTAAAAAGTGTGCATTTTGTCGTCGGATATCCGCATGCGATTTTTCATGGTTTCAGCAAAGAAATTGCTTACCGCTACCAGGGCATCCACATCTTGAGCACGCTGGTGCATTAAATCCCATATTTTTTGCTGAAACCTTGGTTGCATAGCATCTACCCACACATCTTCGTCTTGCAGCGAACACACCACCGGCACACCCACCTTTTGTTTTAAACGTTTTGCCAGCCCCAATAATAACGCATTTGAAATATGAATCACATCGGGTTGGCAATGCTCTGCAATCCAGTCTACCATTTTTTCCAGCTCCTGTTTTTGCTCACCTTCTTCACCCAGCAGCATCGAAATGGTCATGTCCTCCAGGCCTTTTGCCCGGGTAGAACCGGCCTGCGATGCCGCAAGTTTCATCATTGGTTTTGAATTCAGCAGCTTATCAAACCAAGCCGGTGCTTTTCTGAAAATGGGGTAAACCTGTTTTAAATAGGTGCTGATGGCTCCATAAAAAATCGGAATATCATTAATGTCCTGCTCATCAGAAAATAAAGGCAGGTACATGGGGACTTTTATTACCTGATGCCCAAGTTTGCGCAATGCATCAACGTATTTACTGTCGCGCAGGCAATTTCCACAATAAAAACTGCCCCCGGAACCGGGAATAATTTGTATAATATTCATCTTGTTTCTTTTATCCACAAAGACACTAAATCGCAAAAATCTATTCAGCTCAACAATGCTTTCTTAAACGTCCGGCTTCTGTTCATTTCATCCATACTAACGAGATGACACTTAGCCACAGACTTCTCACCGTATTTGTGTTTATCCTATTCGCCAAAACAATACACATTTCCGTCGTAGGCACCAACAAACAACCTGCCGTTTGCCACTGCCGGATTGCTTATAATCTGACTCCCTATCTCGTAAGTCCAAACAGGCTTTCCGTCTGAAAGGTTCACCAAAGCCAGGTCGCCGCGCATGTTTGCCGCCAACACCTTATTTTCTATTATTACCGGAGAAGCTTCCACCTGTCTTCCGGTATTGTATTCCCACAATTTTTTTCCCGTATTTTTGTCGAAACAGTACAAAAATTTATTGTGATTGGCTGTTAGCACCTTTTCGCCTGAAAGGGCCGGTGAGGCAATAAACTGAAGTTTTGTTTTTTCGTGTTCCCATACCCAGGTGGTTTTATCGGTTTTTAAATCAACCTGAAAGAAACGCCCATCGTAATCTCCGAGGTAGGCTTTGTTGTTTTCTACAGCAATGGAGCCGGCCACATAGGTTGCCACATCAATTTTCTTCACCATTTTTCCGGTTTGAATATCAACCAGGTGCAAAAAACCATCGCAACCACCAAACATTGCTACCCCATTTGCACAAGCGGCAGCACCGTTAATAAAATTATCAGATTCGTATTTCCACAGGCCTTTACCGGTTTGGGCATCAACGCAATGCAGGTAGTAATCGTAACTGCCAAAAACCAGGTAGGTCTTTTCACCAACTTTCCAAAAGTTTGCCGAGCCTATTATCTGATTATCACACTCGTAGTCCCATATTTTTTCACCTGAATTAAGGTCAAGGGCTGTCATCACTCCATCAAGGTTACCAATGTAAACCGTTTTTTCAAGGAGGAGTGCAGGAGCTTCAATGGAGTTACCGGTATCGTATTTCCAAAGTAACTTCCCATTAAAATCAAGGCAGTACATCCAACCATCTGTTGAGCCAACCACCACTTTCCCCTTGGCAACAACCGGAGCACCTTTTATATTGTCGCCGGTTTGGTAGGTCCAAAGCAAATTGGGCGACTCAGAAATACTTGTATTTGCAACTCCCGTAAGGTTTTGATTGCCACGAAAAACAGGCCATGAATCAGCAGTTTGGGCAAATGCCTCCATCCCCGCTACAAGCACCAGCAGAAATAGAAAAAATTTGTTGCATCTATTTTTACATTTTGTCTTTTCCATCCTAACTTCAGCTAATCTATTTATTCTTTTTTAAGCGAAATGGCTCCTGTGGGACAGGCATTGGCTACTTTTACCGCTGTTTCTGTCAAGCCATTTTTCAGGGCTTCGTTAAAAGGTACACCAATTTCCACATCAAAACCACGGCCAATAAAAGTAAAACCAAATTTCTCGCGGTATTTACCGGTGAGTCGCACGCAAATGCCACATTTTATACATTTTTGCGGTTCGTACACCACCGCCCCATGGTTTATTTGTTTTGTAATCGTTCTGCGTTCGCTTGTTTTATAACGTTTCTGGTCGGCATTATACGCCTCGGAATAATTGCGTAGTTTGCAGTTATCAATGGCACGGCAGTCGCAATGCAGGCACCTTTTAGCTTCGGCCACTGCCTGCTCATTTGAAAAGCCTGTACCTCCTTCGGGCCAAATTCGTTTCGCATCAACCGACTCTTTTAAATATTCGGCCAGCTCGTTTTTTACCAGGCGCCCAAAACGCGAATTAAACAAACGAGGTTCTCCTTTAACTGCATGTTTTTTTAGAAACTGTTGCACTGCAAAGGCCACCTCTTTGCCCTGCCCCACCGACCGAACCGCGAGGCGCGACGAGCGCAATACATTACCAATGGCAAAAACTTTTTCATCGGAGGTTTGATAGCTGTTTTTATCGGCAACAATTCCTTTTGGCCCGGCTTGCAAACCAAAATTCTCCGTCTCGCCTGAAATTACACCGGTAGCAACTACCAATGCATCAAATTCCGCTTTCATTTCTTCAAAAACATTCAGAGTTATTGCTGTTCCGCCCTTAAAAATTACACCTGTTTTAATAATCTCTGCAATCTCCCTATCTAACACCTCAAGTGGCAATACCTCAGCCGAGAGGGAGGTACGGAGCAAACCTCCGGCCTTTTCGTTTTTATCAAAAAGCGTAACCTGTATTCCTTTTAACTGAAGATAATAGGCGGCAGCCAAACCTGCAGGGCCGGCGCCAATTACAGCCACTTTTTTGCCGGTTTGTTCAAGCTCGGGAACAGGTGCGGGGTTTCCTTTGTCGCCAACTATTTGTTTTAGCAGACAGATAGAAACAGGCTCATCAACCGTTTTCCGATGACAGGCACCTTCGCATGGAGCCGGGCAAATGCGTCCCAAAACAGCGGGTAAGGCAATGTCTTTTTTTACCACAGCCAAAGCCTCATCAAATTTTCCGGCGGCAATGAAACGGTTCATTTTTGGAATATCCATGTGGGCAGGACAAGCCACCTGGCAAGGTGCTTCGCAATCGCCAACATGCTCGCTCAATAAAAGCTCCAGAGCAGTCTTTCGTGATTCTGCAATTTCATCATCATCAGTAATCACCTCCATTCCTTCAGTTACCTTTACCGAACACGACGGATAAAGTTTCCCGTTCTTTTTGTCTTTCACCATACAAAGCATGCAGGATGTGAAGTGCTCCAGCTCGTCGTTCCAGCACATGTTTGGTATATCAATTCCCATTTGCTGCGCTGCTTTCATTACTGAAGTCCCATCTTCAACCGCAACTACTTTGTTATTTATTTTTAGTTTAATCATTTGTTTTTTAGATACTAGATACTCGTTTCTGTATACTTGAACTCTTCACAATCCAGCAACTCATTTTACATCAATGGCATCAACCGGGCATGCCGCTCTGCACGCATCGCATTTTATACAAAGCCCGGTATCAATAGTATGTTTTTCGTGTGGGGTAAATGGTATCGCATCTACCGGGCATTTTTGCACACATTTGGTACAGCCAATACAATCGTCGTTAACCGAGTAGGTTATCAGGTCGGTGCACTTACCAGTTGGGCAGGTACCGTTTATGTGCGCTTCGTATTCGTCTCTGAAATACCTTAAAGTACTGAGCACCGGGTTTGGTGCTGTTCTTCCGAGTCCACACAGACTGCCTTTGCTCGTCCAGGCCGCCAGGTGTTCCAATTCTTCAATATCTCCGTTTTTCCCTTTGCCTGAAACAATACGATCCAGAATATCAAGCATGCGTTTGGTGCCTACCCTGCAGAACGTACATTTTCCGCACGATTCTTCCTGGGTAAACGACAAAAAATAACGGGCAATATCCACCATACAGTCGGTATCGTCGAGCACCACCAGCCCTCCGGAGCCCATCATAGCTCCCATCTCTCCGAGCGATTCAAAATCGATTGGCGTATCGGCATGTTCTGCCGGAATACACCCTCCGGAAGGACCACCTATTTGTACCGCCTTAAATTTACGACCGTTGGCAATGCCGCCACCAATTTCTTCAATCACCTGCTTTATGGTAATTCCCATGGGTACCTCAATTAACCCGCCGCGAGCCACCTTTCCGGCCAAGGCAAAAACTTTTGTACCGGTACTTTTTCCCGAACCAATATTTGAAAAGCCTTCGGCTCCTTCCCGAAGAATGTAGGAAATCTGGGCGAGGGTTTCGGTATTGTTTACCAGCGTTGGCTTGCCCCACAATCCGCTTTCAGCCGGATAAGGCGGACGCATTCGTGGAAATCCCCGGTTGCCTTCGATGGAGGCAATAAGTGCACTTTCTTCGCCACAAACAAAAGCTCCGGCACCTTCGTAAATTTGCAAATTGAGGCTAAAACCGCTACCAAGAATATTTTTGCCCAGGTAGTTTTTGGCCTCGCATATTTTTATGGCCTCGCGTATACGTTTTACAGCCAGCGGGTACTCGGCCCTTATGTAGAGATAACCCTGATGAATACCAACGGCATAGGCTGCCATAATCATCCCCTCAATTACGCGATAGGGGTACGATTCGAGCAACATTCGGTCCATAAATGCACCGGGATCGCCCTCGTCGCCATTACAAATAATATATTTCGTTTCGTCTTTTTGTTTTTTAACAAGCTCCCATTTTACACCTGTTGGAAAGCCGGCTCCCCCGCGTCCACGAATTCCACTGTCTTTTACCTGCTGAATTACTTCATCTGGCGACATGGTTTTTAACATTTTCGCCAATGCCGAGAAACCTCCCCTACTCAGGTATTCTTCCACATCAAGGGGATTGATTATGCCGCGATACTCGGTAGCAATTGGCACTTGTTTCCCCAGAAATGAGGCGACAGGTTTTTCGCGCATGCTTATTTCGTAGCGCTGAATTCCCTCCCAGTTACGGTCGGTTTGTATGGTTTCTACCGTATGCAACAATTTATTTTTTAAGCGGGTAAACATTCCCGGTGCTTCAAAATGGTTCTCAACAATATTTTTAACATCCTCGGGTTTTACCTTGGCATAAAGTGTAGCTTCGCCATCGTTAGGTACAATCTCTACCAGTGGCACCTGGTGGCACATGCCTACGCAGCCTACATGCTTTAAATTTACGCGCAAACCACTTTCGTTCACCACACTTTCCACCTCTTGCTGAATTTCCTGGCTGCCACTGGCCACACAACACGAACCGAGCCCGATTCGTATTTCACCCTGAATTTCGGAACCATCGGCTTTACGTGCTTTTTTCGCACTTTTTGTACCTTTTATACTTTCAAAATCGGCAATAATTTGCTCAACCTGATCGGAGGCTACATGCCCGTAGGTAGTTTCATCAATTTGAACGACAGGAGCCAGGGTACAACAGCCCAAACAAGCCACTTGTTCCAGGGTGTATTTACCCGACTCTTCGGTGTCTTCACCATCAGCCAGTTTTAATTCGCGCCGGAAAGCATCGTACACCTGGCCTGCACCTTTTACATGACAAGCAGTACCCACACACACTTTTATCATGTGTTCGCCAACCGGTTGAAGCCTGAATTGTGAATAAAAACTGGCTACTCCGACAATTTCAGCTAAGCTGATTTCTGATTTATCCGCCAGGTCTTTCAGCAATTCTTCGGGCAGGTAGTTGTGCTCTTTCTGAATGGCTTGCAAGATGGGGATAAGGCTTTTTTTTGTAGCGCCTTTATCCGCTATTATCTGATTGATATTATTCTTTTCTTCCGTCATTTGTTGTTCTGTTGTCATTCTGCTTTGGTAACAGTTCTGAAACTACTTTCCGATGCCGAACAAGTGTTTTTCGCCGCGTATGTAAATTCGGCCATCAGCAAAAGCCGGTGTTGGCCCCGATAGCTCTCCCAGTTCGTTTTCGCCGAGCAGTTTCATCTCGCGTGCAGCTTCATAAATCCGCATCACACCATCGTTGTCCATCAGAAAAACATTTCCTTCGGCCACCACCGGCGAAGAATACACCGGCAAACCAAAATCGTGCTCCCAAAGTTCATCTCCGGTTTTCAGGTCGTAGCACACAAAAACGCCATAACTTGTTGCAATAAAAACCAGGCCATTATAAACCAGGGGACTGGCAGCCTCGGGCAGGTACATATCGTCTTCCCACAAAACTTCCTGCGTTCTGATATCAATAGCTACCATTTTAGCGTACTCGTTGGCTGCAACAACAATGCCATCGCCATACCCCACCGAGGGGCCAACTTCGCCCATCATACATTCAACTGTCCACAGTTCCTCTCCGCTTTCGGTGTCGTATCCACCAACAATCGGATCGGTAGTTAATAACAGTTGGTATTTTCCATCAACTTCTGCCAAAACAGGGCTAGCCCACGATATTTTTGCTTCACGTGCTGTTTCCCAAATTGTTTCTCCGGTGGTGGTACTCAGCGCCAACACTTTTCCGCTTTTGTTGGTATCGTATTGAACAAACAGTTTTCCATTCCAGGTTAGTAATGATGATGAATGACCGTAGTGATTATCGGGAACGCCAAGATTTTTGGCCCACAAGCGTTTGCCGTTCATATCAAAAGCAATTACATCTCCGGTTCCGAAAATGGCAAAAACAGCTTTTCCATCGGTGGTTAAAGTTGGAGCCGAAAGCCCTGTGTCTTCTGTTACTCGTGGGGGTGTTGCAGGCGACCCTGAAATATTATCTGCAATACCTGTCCAAAGCAATTGGCCATTGGTACGGTTATAACAATACACCTCTCGTGTAGCATTATCAGCCCCGGCAACAAACAGCTTATCGCCCCAAATTATTGGCGAGTTAAATCCATGCTTTGGTGTTTCAACTTTCCACAACACATTTGTTCCGGCAGCTCCGTCCCATTCTGTAGGGATGTTTTTATGAGCAATTATCCCTTGTGCGAACGGCCCGCGAAAAGAGTTATGATTCTTTTTCAAATCGGCAATAGTTACTCCCGTAACTACGGGTTTTGGCTTCGGTTTTTCTTCCGCTTTAATTTGTTGTTCTTCAGGTGCTGCAGTTTCAACAACAGTTTCCTTTTCAGGTGCTGGTTTCGTGAGCTCTTCGTTTTCTTCGTTTAGCACTTCAGCAACTTCTTCTGGTGTAGCTTCTGGCTGGGCAGGTGCTACCTCAATAACTTCTACCGTCTCTTCTTCGGGCGTTGGTTCCACCACCTCTGTTTCTGCAACTTTCGGATACGATTCTAAATAATCAACAGTTGCAAACGAAGCCGCAAGAGCCAGGACCATAACAATAAGTCCTACCCAAATTATTCCCTTTTGGGCCAATATACGGCTGGCTATTTCGTTTTCCAATACTTTCTCTGGCTCCTCAATTTTACTTTTTGCTGCATAATAAACCCTTAAGGCAAATGCAAGTACCACGGCCCCAAAAAGTAACATCCAGGCTCCGGTTTTAACCTGCCACTGACTGTTGAAATAGGCTTTGCGCGCCAGCAAATCAAAGTTCCGAATTTCTTCTTTTAATGCTTCGTTGTTGGGTTCCTGCTTGAGGCGTTGCACCAAGGCTTCTAACGCCTGGCTTTCAATGGGATCGGTTTTTGAAACCTGCCAAAAATTCAACAACAACAACAGGGCAACAGCCGTACAAAACACTCCGGCTATTAAAGCTATATTCTGCGAAAGTTTTATTTTATCCTGGTTACTCATATTTTCGTTCTTCTGATTTTTCGTTTCTTTTTTATTTTTCAACCGGGCAATAATCAACACATCTGGCGCAGCTGTAACAATTTCCTTTGTGCGGTTCGTAATCCTGTCGTTTGCGGAAAACAACTGTATTTAGCAGAGTCATTCCGATTACCAAACCAAGAAAACCACCGGCAATCATGCTTCCGGTATAAAACTTCTTACGAATTAAATTTGCATCGGCCACCAACTGCTCCATTGATTTTCCTGCAGCCAGAAAGGTTTGCACATCAATGTTATCCGGATCATTTTTTAATTCAGGTTTCGAAATAAGCAATTCTGCCAGGTAAACATCCTGATTAGCTTTGGATAAAAAAGTATGTGATTTTGCCCCCACAAATACGCCCAGGGCTATCCACAAAGGAACTACCAAAGCATAAGTGATAAAACGTTTTGGTCCTAAACCGGATTTTACCACTTCTTTTTCGTTGGTTGGAAAGTCGATTGCATCAAAGGGGCACGAGTGGGTACACAGCTTGCACTGAATACATTTTGATGGAGTAATGGTTAGGTGCCATTTTGAAAAGCGTGACATCCAGCTAAGCAACACCCCGTATGGACACAGAAAACGGCAATAAGGCCGCGCCACAAACATCCCCATTAATAAAAATGCGATGCCCAGAATTATCATATGAAATTTGGCATCCATACGGAATATTCCCACAAAAGGATCGTAACGGCAGATGATAAAATCGGTTCCGGTTGCTGCAAAAAGCACGGCCAGCGCCAAATAAATGTAGGGAATCAAGCCCAGCGTTTTATTCAACCATTTGGGCAAACTTATGGGTTTTATAACTACAAGATCCTGAATGGCTCCCAGAGGACAAGCTCCGGCACAAAAAGTTCTTCCAAAAAAAAGGGTAAACAGCAATGGCAATATAAAAAACAATAGTGCAGTTAACGAAATGGCATAACCCGAATCAAAAAAAGTTAAGGTAACATTTTGTATGGCACCAATGCTGCAAATACAGCCGTTGCGGTAAAAGCCAAAATAAACCAGTGTAAATACCGATAACCACAGAATGCCTTGCCGCGAGCGGCTTTTTAAAGCGAAATACGTGGCTGCTGCCAATACCAACAGCAAAACCAAAACATCAAAATATTCCATGGCCAAAGCCCGAGGCTCGGGCGTAAGCGGTGATGGTTGCTCGTATCCTGTTTCAAATTCGGGTTTTGGAAAACGCTGCTGCTGGGCCGACAAGTTAAAAGACAAAAGATTAAAGGCTAAAGTGAAAAGTATAAAGACAAAAGTAAAAATCACTGGTTTTAACTTAAATCCGTAGATTCTCCTTTGCTTGCGACTCCTGGCTCGTGGCTCGTAACTATTTTGGTTAAGTTGATCTTTCATTTTTTTTTAGAATCAGGCTTCAGAATGGTTGGTAAAATCGCCTTTAACATTGTAGGCTTCGCTGGCTTTAACACGGCTAATGGCATCCGACGGGCATACCCGGGCAATGGCGCATTCGTTACAATTTACACAAATGTGGTGCATAATCTGTAAATGCATCGAGCCGTTACCAAACGAGGTACATCCGGCCACACATTTTCCGCAGCCAATACACAAATCTTCATCAATATGGTATTCAAAATAGGGCTCTTCAATAAATTTGCGCTCAATAGCAGCCGTTGGACACAACTGGTTTTCGGCGGCTGTACTTTGTGCATTGGCATCGGGTTTCAGGTAGCCGCCACACAGGTCGCAATAACCACAAAGATCAAAAGCATGAATACATTTTACGGCAGATGGGTTTAGCACACACTCGGTGGCACAGCGCCCACATTGTGTACACTTAAAGGGGTCGATCTGCCAAACGTAACCTTCGCCACTTACTTTTTTTAAGGCCGAAACGCTAAGCGCCCCTAAAGACAAAAGCAAAGAAGCCCGTACACCGTTTGTAATAAATTTCCTGCGGCTTTGCGCCTTGTTTTTATTTTCCATTTTTCACCTCCTTTGCCTGTGGTAATTCGCATTTTTTAAACTTCCCGCAATTCTCGCACCCTGGTGAAACCGAACAAGTGGCCGAAACTTTTTTATTCATCAATAAATAACCTGCTGAGGCAGTAATTCCGCCCAGCAATAAAAGTCGTCCTGTTGTTTTTATAAAGTCTTTTCTTTTCATATTCCTGGTAAAAAAACCTGAAAAATTATCTTACTTCTTTTCGAATACACGCAAGACATTTCTATCAAAATCCAAGGCATAAATATGGCCTTCCTCATCGGCAGCCACATCGGGTGCCTGTCCTTCAATTTTTTCATCGAATTTGGCAGGAGGTGCTACCACCCCCGCAAATTCTCCGGAGGGCTTATAAACTTTCACACGCACCAGGCCTTTTTCGCTGGTAACAAAACTACCATCGGGTAAAAAACAAAAATGTGCCGGATTACAACAGCCGCTAAAATTTTCGGTTTGGTTTCCCGAGGCTTTCCAATACTCGCGCAAACGCCCTTCAGGCGAATAATTTTCAAGGGTGTGCATACCCGGATTCACCACCCATAAATCGCCATAAGCATTAATATCCAAATCAAAATAAGGGCTTGGAATGATAAAACCATGGGCCAAGTCGTCATCGGTTTTCCCCTCAAAAGAATTCACCAATTCTCCCTGATGGTTAAACCGAAGGATGCGTCGGTTTCCGGCATCGGCAACCATAATATCGTCGCCAAAAACGGCAACAGAAGTTAAATAGGTATCCTCCCCATCGAGCTCCCATTCGTGCAGGGTTTTCCCTTCACCATCAAGTATCCAGACAAAGCGCTCAAAAACAATATAAATACTATCGCCTGCCGCATCCAATCCGTGCGGTTCGTCTAAAAAACCAACCTCGGTTAGCAAGGTTCCTTTAAAATCTATAATTTTCAGCTCCTGATCGCCAATCGCATAAATTTTGTTATTGGCAATTTCAAGCGCTTTAGCATTTTCAAACCCTAGTTTAAAGTTGCGTGTTTCTTTATAATGAATAAGCTCTTCTGGTACATTCCGGAACTGCTCAAGGCTGTATTCAAACTTATTGGCTTCCATGTTATCGGGTCGTTTTGAATACCAGTCGCCAACCATAACGGCAACAATTACCACTGCCAACACAATCAGAAAAAATACGATTCCTTTGTTTTTCACACCTGTTTTTTTTTTGCTGAATACTATTTTACATTCAAATCAATACAAACCATTGTTTTCGAGTCGCGCAACAACAAATAACCATCGGCCAGAGCAAATGGTGCCCAGGCATCGTGGCCATTTTCTATAATTTTCACCTGCTCCAATTGGATATATTTCTCCACGCTTGGTCTGGCAATTGTTAAAGTTCCATCGTCGCTCAGAATAAACATTTTATTATCGGCAATAAAGTAAGGTCCCAAACCAAAACGGCTTTCCTTTCCGCTTGACCATACTATCTCTTTGGGATTATTTGGATGCACGCATACCAGCTGGTTACGGTTGGCTCCACCGTCTTTTGGCATAATACCAAACAAATGGTCGTTCCACAAAACCGGGGTTTGCTGTTCGCAGGCCAATCCATCCTTTGGCGCGTATTCATCAAGAGTTTCAATGGTAAATGCTCCATTATTTTCGCTAAGCTGAAGCAGCATGCTTCCGGCACCATAACCGGCGGTCATAAAAATCTTACCATCGGGCAAACACACCGGCGAGGGTGCTACCACCGAGTGATTCCATGCTGATGTTTCCCATAAAATCTGGCCGGCATCAGGTCCGTCGGCAGCTACTGCCAGCATGCCTCCAACCGGGCTGTACACATACATTTTTCTTCCGCCAAAGGTAAAAGGCATAACCGACGAATGCGACATTTTCCATCCCTTAGGATTTGGAGTCTCCCAAAGTTTTTCACCGGTTTCGCAGTCAACAGCCACCATCATTTTGCTACCTCCTGTTGCAATTATTGCCACACCATTGTCGATTAACGGACACTGGCCGGTGTACCAAAAGGGTATTTCATTCTGATATTCTTTCACCACATCGAGCCCCCATCGCATTTCTCCGGTTTCCCGGTCGAGACACATAACATGGCATTTGGGGCCAATGGTAACAATGTAATCTTCGGTTACTGCCGGTATTGTTCTCGACATTCCGTGATTGCGTTTTATGGCTACATCGTAACCGCGTTTCCAAAGTTCTGTACCATCGGTTAAAGAAATGCAGCGCAAAAAATCAGCACGTTCCTCTTCATCGTAATCAAGAATGTAAGCCAGGCCTTTCCAGATTGCCGCTCCCGAGTGTCCTTCGCCCAGTTCCATCGACCATTTAATATCGGGGCCTTCGATGCCAAAGCCATCCACCAGTTTTACAGGCGATTTTGAAATATTATCGAAATCGGCTCCCCTGAAATTGGTCCAGGTTTCTGTTAACGGAGTAAAGTCTTCTGAAAAGGACTCAAAATGTTCACCAATAGCAACTTCCTGCACAAAGGCATTGCCCTCGCCACGGTTATCGGCTCCTTCAAGGTTTACAATAAAATCTTTTGTTGGATCGGCGTTAAGCCACCAAAAAACCGTAACAAAACCAATAGTTCCGGTTAAAATAAGTATGATATTTATGGTTCTTTTTGTCATTAAATCATATAAAAATAGTAAGTAAAAAAATGATTACTCCCTGATATTGTATATTAAAAGCACATCGCCGTGACGGATAAAAAGTTTCCCATCGTAAATGGCCGGATGAGCCCAGTGCGGTCCGGCTCCATCGTTGATTACAAAACTTCCTTTTATTTTTAATTCTTCGGTTGATGGTTCAACCAGGGCAACGTTACCTCTTTTTTCTTCGTACAGGTACAACATATTATCTGCAGTAATAATAGATCCTTTGTTCTCATATTCGCTCTCCCAGTTAACTTTTCCAGTCTCCCAGTTCAGGCTCACCCATTTGCCGCGCGAGTTGTGTTGCCAGTTGGCTCCATAAATATTTCCGTTTAGCAAAACAACACCACCATGATGATTATCAAGGGTATCATTCTGCCACTTTAAACGAATAGTGTTTCCATCTTCCGAAAGAGAGAACATGAGGCCCGGATGATCGTATCCGCTGGTTACAAATATTTCGCCGTTGTGATACAAAGGCGGATTGGTATTACCTCCAACTCCCTGACGGCTAGTGTGATATTGAATAAGATTATAGTTCCAGAGTGTTGTGCCATTTTTGGCATCAATTCCAATTAAATTATCGGTGGTTTGGGCCAGAATTATTGGCCGGTTATTATGCTGAATTAGCGAGGGTGAAGCGTAGGATTTTGCGCCCCCCAGGCTTTTGCTCTGCCATATTTCTTCTCCGTTGTTTTTATTAAAGGCAACCATGGTATTTTTTTCACCACCTACCATATAAGCCACCATATTGTGCACAACAAGCGGGGCTTCGGCATCGCCATGCCGGTGAATCTCTCCACCATATTTTTCAACCGCATCAACTTTCCAGATGAGTTTTCCGGTTTGCGCATCAATGCAACTTAACTGTCCTGTTCCGCTTGACACGTAGAGTTTTCCATCGGAATAGGTTGGTGTACTTCGGCTGTCGGTGTACGAACGGGTCCACGAACGACCATAGGGAGTATCCCACAATAACTCTCCCTTTAAACTGAAGGCCGACAACATGTCGGTGGTATCGGTTTTTATGCCGGTAACATAAATTGTTTGGTTTACCACAATGGGGGTTGAATAGCCCTTACCTACTCCTTCAATTTTCAGCAATAATTCGGGGCCGTTTTCGGGCCATTGTTTGAGCAAACTTGTTTCAGGGTAATGCCCTGAACGCCCGATTCCGCGAAACTCAATTAAATCTTGTGCACACAGATTAAATGCAACGAAAATTGCTATTAAGGTTAAGGTTGGCTTCATCCGACTTTTTGTTACAATTTTTGGTACTTTACAATTTCATTTTTGTCAAGACGCAAAGGCTTAAAAATAACCTTTTTTTACAAGAATACCGGGTGTTAACAATGCATTAACACCCCTATCGTGCTTAATTAGAGCCTTTTTAAATACCCGTAGTAAGCATTGCCACTATTCCGCAATATTGTATACCATCAGGGCATCGCCATGTCGAATCAGCAATTTATGTTCGCCAATAAACGGATGTGCCCAATGCGGCCCTGCGCCTTTTGTGATTTTAAATTCGCTTATCGGTTCAAAACCATCGGGATCGGGTTTTACCAGCCCCACACTTCCGCGTTCGTTGTAACAATACAGCAAACCATCGGCCATCACCATCGAGCCTTTGGTGTCCCATGCTTCCACATACATTATTTCGCCCGATTTCCAGTTCATACACAGCCATTTCCCTTTTTTATTGTTTTGCCAGTTTGAACCGTACAAAAAACCGTCGTGCAAAATTACTCCATGGTGGTGATTATCAAAAGTCTGGTCGCGAAACACTTCCGTAACGCTAGTCGCCAACGAATCCATTTCCAGCATTACAGCAGGGTAATCGTACCCCATCGACAGAAAAATACGATTATCCTTAAAGGTTGGCGTATTGGTCCAGATTAGTCCGGGTTGTGGCCATTTTTCGGGGTCGTGCCACCGGTAGGTCCATAACAGTTCTCCGGATTCGGGTTGTAAGGCCAGCAGGTGCGTTCCAATAGTTGCCAAAATAAAACGATGTTGGTTCCAATGGTAAACACAGGCCGATGCGTAGCCGCGTGTCCCCTCAAAAGGTTTTACCTGCCACACGGTTTCACCAGTCATTTTATTCAGTGCAACAACACTGGCCTTTTTACCTCCCGGCGAGGCAATTACCAGGTCGTCTACTACCAGGGGAGTTTCTGAATTGCCCCAAATGTGGTATTCCGATTCAAAATCCTGATCCACATTTACGACCCATATTTTTTCGCCCGATTCTTTATCAATACAGCTTACGGTTCCCATTCCGCTTTGCACGTATATTCTGTCGTTTTCAATAACAGGTGTACTGCGCGTATCCGGGAACGACTTGCTCCAGGAACGTCCATAAGCCACCTGGTACTTAAACGATCCATCCGGATTAATGGCTGTCAGATAATCGAGCGTGTCAATCATTCCAGTAGTGTAAATCATCTCTCCATCTGCAATGGCTGAAGAATACCCTTTCCCAATTCCCTCAACTTCAAGCAACAAGGCAGGGCCATCCTGTGGCCATTCTTTCAACAGTGTGGAATCGGTGAAATGGCCATCCCGATTGGGGCCGCGCCACTGAGTAACCTGTGCGGTAAGCGAGAAACTTATGGCCAGTAATAAAAAAATTAGTTTAATTTTTCGCATGGTTTTATTTATTTAAAAATGAATTGTAATCCAGGCTTTGTAATGTTTTTTCGCGATAGCTTACTCCTATGGGAAATTGTTTTGTGCCAACAACAACCATTACCGGACTAAAACTTGTAATCCGGTTAATGGCTACCAGAAATGAACGATGAATTCTGATAAAACTTTTTTCGGGCAAGGCCTTTTCGATGGCTGCCATGGTGTACCTGCTGTTTATTTCGCGCTCGGGGGTGTGTACTTTCAGGTAGTCGCCAAAACTCTCGACATACTCAATTTCTGAAACAGGAATTTTATGAATTACATTTTTTTCGCGCAAATAAATGGTTGTTCCACTACCTGTATTTTGTATAACACGAACTTCGTTGCTTACTAAATTCTGGCTTTTATATTTTTCAACAGACTGCAAAAAACGCTCAAACGATATGGGTTTTAGCAGGTAATCGAGCACATTTAAATCGTAACTCTCAATGGCATATTCGCGGTGCGCAGTGGTAAACACAACGGCCGGTGGTTTTTGCAGTGTTTTTACCAAATCCGTACCTTTCATTTCGGGCATATGAATGTCTAAAAACATCAGGTCAACTTCGTTCTTAGTTAAAAAATCAAAAGCTTCAATGGCATCCGCACAACTACCAACCAGCTCCAGTGAATCGACCTTACTGATGTGCGACTTCAACACCTCAATGGCCAAAGGTTCATCATCAACAATAATGCATTTTATTTTATTCATTTATTCCGCATATTAAAAGATTAACTTCGTATTCATCGCTGCGCTCTTCAATTTCAAGATTATACGTATTCGGATAAATCAAATCCAGTCTGCGTTTTACATTTTTTAAGCCAATTCCTTCGCTCTCCTTTTCTTCCTTTTCAGCAATAGCATGCACCGAATTCAGCACCCTAAGTTTCATGCATTTTTCATCAATTTTAATACTAATATCCACCTTCGGATTCGTACGATCTTTGCTGGCACCATGTTTAAAGGCATTTTCAATAAACGGCAATAATATCAGTGGTGCAATGCGGTTGCGATTAAGGTCTCCATCGATATTAAATGCCAGGTCGAGCCGATTATTGTAACGCATACTTTCCAGTTCAACATAACTTTCAATAACCTCTATCTCCTTTATTAGAGGCACAAAATCGTCGTTGCTTTTGTAAATCATATAATCAAGCAGACCTGATAATTTTAAAACAATATCGGGTGTTTTTTCCGACTTAATAAGCGTTAAAGCGTACAGGTTATTTAAGGTATTAAAAAGAAAATGCGGATGTACCTGCGACTTTAAAAAGTTAAGTTCGGCTTCCAGTTTTTCTTCGGCTAACTTCTTATTTTTTTGTTCGTCAGTGTACCACTTTTTAAAAACAATTATAGTGGTTGCCAACACCGGAATACCGTAGTTTGAGATGATTTTGCTTAATATTTTGGGAACATAAAAAAGTGGCAGATCGGAATAATCAAAAAATTCAGGAAATAAATTTGGGAAGTAATAGGAGATATAGATTAGAAACCCGAAAAGCGGCGCGTGAATAAGAGTAAGTATGCCAAAGGTTACGAACTTTTTTTTCTCGATTGCGAAAGGCAAAATCCAGTATACCAGGGTGTAGGTACCAATAATTCTTGCCGGCAACAAGGTAAGTCCAATAACAAATTCTTCGTAATAATGCTCGAGGTATCCACCATATGTGAGCCAATACCCCATAAAAACCACCAGCCAAAAAAGCACATGCCACCCAAAACGATACTTAAAAAATATAGGTTTTTTGTTTGCTGCCATTTGCTTCCATTTCTGCTTTAAATCTACACATGAATTTATACATAGCTAAATGCCTGAGATAAACAGAACGCAAAAAGAGATGTTTAAGCATTTAAACACCTCTTTTCAATATCTTGTAGAAAAATACTACTGAATTTTATAGGCTATTAAAACATCGCCATGGCGCACAAAAAGACGCCCCTTATTAATGACCGGATGTGCCCAGTGTTGCGCTGTTCCGAGTTCAACCTTGGTTTGGCTTACTACCTTAAAAGCCTCGGGAGTTGCTTCCACCAATGCCAGTTCTCCTCGGTCGCTGTAGCAATACAACATACCATCGGCAAAAATAGTTACCCCTTTCCCAATGGCATCCGACACGTATGCCTCCTCACCGGTTTCCCAGTTTACGCAACGCCACTCGCGTGCTTTATCGCCCGAGCCATACATATAGCCATCCAGCACTACCATTCCGCCCATACGGCTATCGAGTTCCACTTTTTCCCACTGTTTGCTAACACTGCTTCCATCGTCGCTAAGGTCGAGTTTTACTCCACCTTTGCCGTAGCCACTAAAACAAAACAAGTCGCCATTGTAAAATAGCGGAGTGTTCGGATGCACTTTCCAGCGGTTGGTATGCGGAAAATCCCACAACATTTCTCCGGTTTTGGCATCAAGTGCAATTATGTGGTCGGCAGTGTGTGTTACCAGTAATTTTCGTGCAGGTAATTCGAGCAGTAAGGGAGTGCAATAAGCTGAAGTTTCGCCTTTACCTGGCGAGCTCCAGATTAATTCGCCGGTAAACCTATTGAGTGCAACCACATTATTTTTTGCTCCTCCCGGTGTTACATAAACCACATCGCCATCCACTACCACGGTTTCGGTAACTCCCCAGCGGATATTTTCACCATCGAAATCTTCAAAGGCATTTTTGGTCCATTTTTTATCGCCATTTTTGGCATCCATGCATATTAGTTCGCCGTAGCCGGTGTACATATACATTAAATCGCCGGCAACAACCACCGATGAACGCGAACCCGGATAGCTGTCTTTAAAATCTTTGCCATAATTTACTTTCCAGGCCACCGTTCCATCCTGGTTAAAAACAACTATAAATCCATCCTCTCCCTGCAAAGTGGAAAGATATATTTGGTTGTTGGCAAAAACCGGCGAGGAATGCCCTTCTCCAAGTCCTTCAAAAGTCCAAAGTATTTCGGGGCCATTGGCCGGCCATTCTTTTAATAAGCCGGTATCGGGATAAATACCATTATTTTCGCCCCGCCAAACCGTTGGCTTTTGGGCAAACAGAATTGTTGTAGTAAACAACAGTGTAAAAGCTACAAGTAAACATTTCTTAATCATGACTTTAAAGTTTAGTTTTGATTCTAAAAATAGAACCAAAACACCATATTAGCAAAGCCCACATTCAATTTATTAACTATCTAAATAGTAAAGAATATTTACAAGTTGTTTACATCTCATTAACAACTACATGGGGGCACAAAAAGATTTAAAACATATGATTGTTTTATTTAATAAAAACAGGTTAAAAAAGGTAGGCAACAAAAAAAGAGGATCTTTTAACATCCTCTTTTTTTCTATTATGTTCTATGTATTAAACTTTTATTCTGTAATAGCTTTTGCCTGGCGTTTACGTTCGTGTTCATCCAAATAGATTTTACGAATACGCATATGGTTAGGCGTTATTTCAATGTATTCATCGTTGCGGATATACTCCATGGCCTCTTCCAGTGAAAATTTTATGGCCGGTGCAATTCCTGCCTTATCATCCGAACCAGATGCGCGCATATTTGTAAGTTTCTTGGTACGGATAATATTAATGGTTAAATCGTCCTGGCGTGTATATTCTCCGATAACCTGACCGGCGTACACTTCTTCTCCGGGATCAACAAAGAATTTTCCGCGGTCCTGCATTTTATCCAGCGAATAGGTAATGGCTGTTCCGGTTTCGAGCGAAATTAATGCACCGTTACGTTTTACACCAAGCTCTCCTTTCCAGGGTTCGTAACCTTTTAAGCGGTGAGCCATAATGGCTTCGCCCTCGGTGGCAGTAAGCATTTGGTTACGCAAACCAATTAAACCACGTGCCGGAACAAAAAATTCCAGGTGAGCACGCTCGTCTTTCACCTCAATATTGGCAATTTCACCTTTTCGAGCGGTAACCAGTTCAATTACTTTACCCGAGAATTCGTCGGGCACCTGAACGGTAAGTGCCTCAATGGGTTCGCATTTCTTGCCGTCAATTTCTTTTATAATTACCTGTGGTTGTCCCAGCTGAATTTCGTAACCTTCGCGGCGCATGGTTTCTACCAAAATTGACAAGTGAAGAATTCCGCGGCCGTACACCAAAAACGAGTCGGCTGAATTGGTTTCTTCCACCCGAAGTGCCAGGTTTTTTTCCGTTTCTTTAAACAGCCTGTCGCGTACCTGTCGCGAGGTTACAAATTTACCGTCTCTTCCAAAAAATGGCGAGTTATTAGCCACAAACAACATGCTCATGGTAGGCTCGTCAACCTGAATTGGTGTTAATCCTTCCGGTTCTTCAGCGTCGGCAATGGTATCGCCAATATCAAAACCTTCCAGCCCCAGTACGGCACAAATTTCGCCCGACGGCACAGGGTCTTTTGTTTTTTCTTTTCCCAATCCTTCAAACAAATAGCACTCTTTGGCTACAGCTTTTATTTTTCTTCCATCGCGTTTTACGAGCGTTACCGGCGATCCGGGAATTAACTCGCCCCGCGAAACTTTTCCTACAGCAATTCGCCCGGTATACGATGAGTAATCCAGCGAGGTAATACGCATTTGCAAGGTTCCTTCTTTGTGTGTTGCCGGCGGAATGTGTTCCAAAATCTGATCGAGCAGATAAACCACATCTTCGGTTGGTGTTTGCCAGTCGGGGCCCATCCATCCGGCCTTTGCCGATCCGTAAACGGTTGGAAAATCCAACTGCTCTTCGGTAGCATCAAGGCTAAACATTAAATCAAAAACTTTTTCCTGGGCAATATCGGGTGTACAGTTTTCTTTGTCTACTTTATTCACCACCACCATTGGTTTCAATCCCAGTTCAATCGCTTTTTGCAGCACAAACCGGGTTTGTGGCATAGGGCCTTCAAAGGCATCAACAATAAGCAAAACGCCATCGGCCATATTTAAAACACGCTCTACCTCGCCACCAAAGTCGCTGTGCCCCGGTGTATCAATAATGTTAATTTTGGTGTCTTTATATCTAACCGAAACGTTTTTCGATAGAATGGTGATTCCACGTTCGCGTTCCAGGTCGTTATTATCGAGTAATAACTCCTTCACTTCCTGGTTATCGCGGAACAGTTTTACCTGGTGAAGTATACGATCAACCAAGGTAGTTTTGCCGTGGTCGACGTGTGCAATAATTGCAATGTTTCTGATTTCTGCCATTTTACTATTTTCTAATCCATTTAGCTAACATCGGAATTCACGAATTGTTTTCTGCATCAACATTTTACAGAAACAATCCATTCCCCGAAATCGGCGCGCAAATGTACGAAAGTTTTAACTACCCGAAGTAAAGCACGCGTGAAATGCATTTAAATTTAATGTTGAAAACGTGAACAGCACATTAAGAACATAAAATGTGTTGATTGCCAAGGAATAAAACGAAATGTTTAGAGGTAATTCCCAACACCCCTCGTTATAAACGAGGGGTAGATTGCCTAAGAAGCCGTTGATTCTTATTTTATCGCATACAAAAATTTATCTGTTCGCAGCAGCATTTTATCACCCACAAAAGCAGGAACAGCTTTTACCGTCTCGCTGATATCGTTTTCTGCCACTTTCTGAAATGAGTCGCCCGGTTTAATGATCGTACAAAATCCTTTTACGTTAATAAAATAGATATTTCCACCGGCATAAATGGGCGAAGCATTAAAATTACCTCTTAATTTTTCCTTCCAGATTACTTCACCGGTCATAGCATCAAGGCAAGTTACCATTCCGCGATCGTGAACCATATACATCAGCCCATCAACAATTACCGGTGTTGGAATTTGCGGAACTTCATCTTCGTAAGTCCACTTTACATGTGTTTGTGTTACATCGCCCTTGCCGGTTGGGTTAACGGCATACTGGCGTGTCCAAAATGGTTTGCCGTCTTCGAACAACCAACCTGAATTTACATACACCAATCCGTTGTAATAAAGTGGTTGGCTTACGGTTGAATCATCGCCATAGGTAATGGTCCAAACTACCTCGCCTGTATTTACATCGTGGGCATAACACTGATTGGCAGCGTTACTTATTAGCAATTCATTACCATTTACATTTATTACAATTGGTGTTTGGTACGACTTCCGGTAAACCGGCTCTAACAGGTCGTAAATTTCCTTTGGCCGAACACTTTTCCAAATCGTTTCGCCGGTGTTTTTATCAAGGGCCGCCACATAAGGATCTTCTGTTCCCTCCAGGTGAACAATCAGTTTGTTGTTATAAAGAATTAACGAAGAAGCAGGCCCCTGCATATGCTGGCACGGCATGTCTTCGCGTTTCCAAATCACTTCGAAAGTTTTTGTATCAATACAAGCCGTTCCGAAACTTCCGTAATGCACATAAACCCGCCCACTTTCGATGCAAGGTGTTGGCGTTGCATACGAGTTGGTTCCATGAATACGCTGTGGATCGTCTGCTGTAAATATTGCCTGTTCATTCAGTAATTTGCCGGTTTCCAGGTCAAAACAGACGACATAAAATTCATGACCTTCTTTATCGGCTGAAGTGAGCCATACCTGTTTGCCATACACCACCGGTGACGACCATCCATGCCCTTTTACCGGAACCTTCCAAACAATATTTTCAGTATTGCTCCATTCTAAAGGAGCTGTTTCCACACTGGCATGGCCATTCATGTTAGTGCCACGAAAATGGGTCCAGTTGCCTGATTCGTTTTTACAGGAAATAAAAAACAGAAACAAAATAAAAGCCAAAGGCAATGCGGTTTTCATGTTGATCGTATTTTGTGAATTTCAAAGGTAACATAAAATACAATTCTAATATCCTTTGAAACAGTAATCGGATGACCCTGCCGAAACATGAAGTCATCCGATAAATTAAGAGAAAACAGCCTTGTGCACCTCAGTGCACAAGCCATATATTGAATAGTTTAGTTTTGTATTTCTACGCCGCTTTCTTTTTCTGTTTCCGAAAATTTAATTCCATATTGCTCCAACTCATCCAAAATTGGCTCATAAATTTCTTTATTGGTTGGAATATACATACCCACCAGGGGTAATTGTCCGGTTAAATAAAGTTTTGCAGCAACAGCCAGCGGTAATCCTACTGTTTTTGCCATGGCGGTTTTTTCTCCCGATTCGCCAGTTACCACCAGCGAACTGTTCTTCTCACGCTTTTTTTGATTTTCTTTATCAAGATATTCAAACTTGTGCCACATTACAATCATATCCTTGTCGTGTGGCATTAATTGCCATTTCTCGGTCAGTAATTTTTCCATCACTTGCGCGGGAGTTGCCTTTTTCAGCCCTATTTTTCGTTTTTCAAAAATACCCAGCCATTCCAGTTTCGGGATAATCTCTGAATCCATTGGAATTTGCAACGAGTGATACAGCTTCAAATCGATGGTATCAGCAGCATGATAATATAAAAATGAGTTAATAAACTCGCGATAGGTCATGTCTTCAACATTGTCGATAAAATAATCGTCGCTGGTAGCCCCCAACTGTACAAATATGTTCCATGCTTTACAAAATCCCGGTCGACGCAAGGTACCCCTGTAAACAGTTGGCACACCTTCCAATCCGTACTTTTCAATATAACTCATCGAGTCGCGGTTAGCATACCCTTCAAACCAACCAAATTTGTCGATCTTTATTAACTCTGTCCTTCTAAAAAGCCGGTTGTAAGGGATATACTTTACTTTTCCGTTCTGGATAAATTTAGCGGGACCACCCTGCCCGGCCAATACCACGTTTCGCGGATTCCAGCTAAACTTATAGTGCCACGGGTTATCATCCGATTCGGGGGCAACAAGCCCGCCTGTAAACGACTCGAATGCTTCCAGCTGGTGGCCATCAGCTTTAATCTGGTTAATCATGCGCATAGCCGACATATGGTCTAACCCGGGATCCAGCCCACACTCGTTCAAAAAAAACAGACCTTTACTTTTCACTTCCTCCTCTGCCAGTTTCATTTCCTTACTTTCGTAGGAAGCGGTGAGTAAACTTTTTGAAAATTTAAGACACGACTGAACCACCAGTTTATGAAAACGTGCCGGAAGCATTGAAATAACCAGATCGGCCGCCCGAACCTCCTGGTCGCGGGCAAATTCATCTTTTACATTCAAAATGGAGAAAGGCAGATGAAAAGATTTTACCAGTTCACTCTCGGCTGCATCAACCACTTTAATATTCCAGTGGTATTTTATTGCGTGTTCGGCCAGGTAAGCGAGCAAAAATACACTCGATCTTCCGGCTCCAAATATTAATATGTTCTTCATATTTTTATACTATGAGATATTTAGATTTGAGTATAGAAGCTTTTTCAATCAACAGTTCTTATTAAACATTTGGTAATCCGTCATTCCGCCCGTCAGCTGACGGATCTGGAATTTTTTAACAGATGCTGAATCCGCCAGCTGACAGACAGCATGAGGTTCACCTGTTAAAGTAAATTTGCATACTGAAGATTGCCTATTGCCTACTTCTCTTAAACATTAAACTCAATTCCCTGAGCCAACGGAAGTTCTGTACTGTAATTTATTGTATTTGTTTGGCGACGCATGTAGGCTTTCCAGGCATCAGAGCCCGATTCGCGGCCACCGCCAGTTTCTTTTTCGCCACCAAATGCACCACCAATTTCAGCACCCGATGTTCCGATATTTACATTGGCTATGCCACAATCAGAACCTTCGTGCGACAGAAATTTTTCGGTTTCAAGCATGTGGGTAGAAAAGATGGCCGACGAAAGGCCCTGCGGCACATCGTTATGCAAACGAATGGCTTCATCCAAATCGGTATAACGAATCATGTACAATAGTGGAGCAAAAGTTTCGTCCTGAACAATTTTGTAATGATTTTCTACTTCTGCAATACAAGGTGTAACGTAACATCCCGATTCGTAACCTTTTCCTGAAAGTTTCTCGCCGCCAATTAAAACAGTACCACCTTCAGCTTTCACTTTTTCAACTGCTGACAGGTAAGTATCAACTGCCCAATTATCAACCAAAGGGCCAACCAGCGTATTTTCATCCAGGGCATGACCAATGGGCAGCTTGTCGTAAACGGCAATCAATCGTTTTTTAAAGTCTTCGTAAACTGAATCGTGCACAATAATACGGCGGGTAGATGTACAACGCTGTCCGCAGGTACCTACAGCGCCAAAAACCACGGCCCGCAGCGCCATTTCAAGGTTGGCATCAGGGGTAACAATTATGGCGTTATTACCGCCAAGTTCCAATATGGCTCTACCTAAACGTTCGCCCACTAAAGCGCCTACTTTTTTACCAATTTTTGTTGATCCGGTGAACGATACCAACGGAATATTTTTGTCGCTGAAGAACTCGTCGCCCAACTCGCGCGAACCTGCGGCAACCAGATTAAGCACCCCTTCAGGAATGTTATTGGCTTTTAAAACCTTTGCAACTATGTTATGCACAGCTATGGCACACAGCAACACTTTTGAAGATGGTTTCCAAATTACCACATCGCCTGCAACCATCGCAATCATAGCATTCCAGGCCCATACTGCCACCGGAAAGTTAAATGCCGAAACCACGCCAACAATTCCCAGTGGATGATACTGATCGTACATGCGGTGTTTTTCGCGCTCTGAATGCATGGTAAATCCGTAAAGCTGCCGCGACTGCCCCACGGCAAAATCGCAGATATCAATCATTTCCTGTACTTCTCCTAAACCTTCCTGATAAATTTTACCCATTTCGTAGGATACCAGTTTGGCTAGTGGTTCTTTGTATTTTCGCAGCTCCAAACCAATTTGTCGCACAATTTCGCCACGTTTAGGTGCGGGCACCATACGCCAGGTTTTAAAAGCTTTTTGGGCAGTTTCAACCACATCGCGATAGTCGGCTGCCGTTGCCTGGTTTATTTTGGCAATTAATGCCCCATCCGATGAGGAATATGATTCGATGACAGCTCCGGTGGTTTTCTTCCAAACGGTACCGGTGCATGCACCATTGTTTAAGTCGTTAATTCCTAAAACTTTTAATTCTTTTGAAATGTCAATTTTCATGATTTTCTATTTAAATTTATTTACATTTTATTACTTAAGAAGCGGGCTTGGCCCTTCATAATCTTCATATACTTTTGTCTCAACTACACTTTTTGCAACACCATCGACAGCCCCTGCCCAACTCCCACACACATAGTGCACAGGGCATATTGGCGACCTGATTCGTGCAATTGATGCCAGGCGGTTGTTACCAATCGGGCTCCTGACATTCCCAAAGGATGCCCCAGTGCGATTGCACCTCCAAGCGGATTTAACCGGGGATCGTTGTCGGCTATGCCAAATTCACGGATACAGGCCAATGATTGAGCGGCAAAGGCTTCATTCAGTTCGATAATATCTATCTGTTTGAATTTCAGCCCCAAACGTTTTAACAACTTATCAGTTGCAGGCACGGGACCAATTCCCATAATTCGAGGGGGCACCCCGGCAGCCTGCATACCCAAAATTTTTGCCCGTGGGGTTAGGTGGTATCTTTTCACAGCAGCTTGTGATGCTACAATTACAGCTGCCGCCCCATCGTTTATTCCCGACGCATTTCCGGCAGTAACTGTTGTTCCAGCACCATAAACAGGTTTTAAGGAGGCCAGTTTTTCGAGCGACGATAAACGGGGGTGCTCGTCTTTGTCAACAAGCATAGCTTCGCCTTTTTGCTGTGGAATAGCCAAGGGCATTATCTCTTTACCCAGAGATCCGTTTTTCTGCGCTTCGGCAGTTTTTAGCTGGCTGTGATGCGCAAATTTATCCTGATCTTCGCGACTTATGTTGTATTCTTTTGCCAGATTTTCGGCAGTGCAAATCAGCGGATCGGTACCAAACCGCGCTTTAAATTCTGGATTCACAAAACGCCAGCCAATGGTAGAGTCGTACATTTCGGCATTTCGCGAAAAAGCCTGTGTTGACTTAGCAACAACCATTGGCGCCCGCGACATACTTTCTACACCGCCGGCAATAATAAGATCGGCCTCACCAGTTTTGATGGCCCTTGCTGCTATGCCAATGGCTTCCATTCCCGACGAACACAGGCGGTTAACCGTAAGCCCCGGTACACTTTCGGGCAAGCCGGCCAACAGCAAAGCCATACGTGCCACATTTCGGTTATCTTCGCCGGCCTGGTTGGCGCAGCCCAAAATTACATCATCAATGGCTACGGGATCAATAACAGTATTTCGTTCCAGCAACTTTTTTATGGGCATGGCTGCCAAATCATCGGTTCGTATTGCTGATAAGGCTCCTCCATATTTTCCTACCGGTGTGCGAATAGCATCGCAAATAAAAGCTTCATTCATTATTCTGTTTCGTTTAATTTTACAATTGGTGCTTTATATTTTTTAAAGGCGCGGTACAAACCATCTGTAAGCTTATCTATTTCAGCCTGAGTAATTACTGTTGACAGCATGCACGAGAAGGTATTAATCATTAATGTATTTTCCTTGTAATACATGAAGTCGAGCAAATCGTTAATTATTTTTTTGGCAGGGGGACTGAGATATGCTTCGCGATAGGTAAGCGGAGCATTGGGGCGCAAATGCATACGGAACATTGAGCCTGCACCGGTAAGCGACACCGGCACATCAGCTAGTTTTATGGCTTCGCGGATTTGCTGAACGGCCTTTGAACTTAAGGCATTAATAGTTTCCACGGCCTTCTGGTTAAAATGTTCCATGGCCACAAAACCGGCTGTCATGGTAATTGGGTTTGCCGAAAATGTGCCGGAGTAAGGCAATAAGAGGTTCTTTTCGTGTGGATCGAAAACCCGCATTACATCTGCTCTGCCGGCAACTGCGCCAACGGGAAAACCTCCACCGATAATTTTTCCCAGTGAAGTCAGGTCTGGTTTAACCGTATAATTTTGTTGTGCTCCACCGTAATTTACCCTAAAGGTTACCACCTCGTCAAAAACCAGTAAAGCTTCGTTTTTACGAGTCCAACTGTAAAGGGCTTCAATAAAACTTTCATTTCCGGGCATCAGACCAACCCGGTGTGGAACCGGATCGACAATTACACAGGCAATATCAGCAGCATGTTTGTCTAAAATACTTAAGGTACGCTCGATATTATTATACGGGTAGATGATTACATCTTTTGAAACGCATGGCGGTGTACCGTGTGCTAATGGCACGCTGCTTGGCTGGTCTTCTTTTCCCCAGTTTGAAGGGTTGGCCATTTGACTAACTTCAGCAAAATCGTAAGTACCATGGTAAGCCCCCTCGGCCTTAGCGATTTTGGGTCGACCGGTGAAAGCCCTTGAGGCTTTAATCATTGCCATTACCGCTTCCGTACCTGAATTGGTAAATCGTATACGCTCAAAACTCTCTACGCGTTGGGTAAGGTGAGTAGCAAAAGCTACTTCAATTTCGGAAGCCAAGGTATAAGCAGTGCCCTTACGTAATTGATTGATAACAGCCTCGACAATAGGCTGAAAAGAATGCCCATGAATTAAGGCGGCCATATTGTTTGCAAAATCGGTTCGAACCGTTCCGTCAATATCGGTAATAAAGCATCCGGAAGCGGTATTAGCATAGTTTGGATAAGGTTTTCTGAAAACAGTGTTTCGGCTAACGCCTCCACTAATTACCTGCTGAGCCCGGTTATAAATCTCTTCGCTTTGTTCTTTTTTTGCCATCGTTTTATGGTTTACTGTTTTGATGACTCTATTAATTTTGCATCGGTATGTTGCTGCAAATATTTAAAACTAACGTTTGGTGCCAGCTCACGTACCTGAAGCTTTTTATTCACCACATCAAGAATAGCCAGGTCGGTGTAGATTCTGCTTACCACATTTTTTCCGGTTAGCGGATAAGTGCATTGTTTTACAATTTTTGAGAGCCCGGTTTTTGTGGTGTGTTTTGTAATTACAAAAATTGTTTTTACCCCTGCCACCAAATCCATAGCGCCACCCACCGCCGGAATATCATCAGGATTACCGGTTGACCAATTGGCCAGGTTGCCTTCTTCAGAAACCTGGTAGGCTCCTAAAACACAAATATCGATGTGTCCGCCGCGAATCATGGCAAAGCTGTCGGCATGATGAAAATAAGCTGCACCCGGAACTGCCGTGACGTATTTCTTACCGGCATTTACCAGCTCCGGGTCTTCGGCACCCGGAGGAGCTACTTTGCCCATTCCCAGCAAGCCATTTTCGGTATGATAGATTACCTCCCGGCCTTCAGGAATATAACCTGCTACCAACTCGGGAATCCCGATACCAAGGTTTACGTAGGCGCCATCATGAATATCCATGGCTACTTTTTGTGCCATTTGGGCTGTACTCCACCCTATAGTTTTATTGTTTGATTCCATGATATTTTTTGTTTTCTGCTACCAGTTTTGATTCGTCAACCGGATGAATAATTTCAACCACACGGTGCACAAATATTCCGGGAGTTACCACGTGTTCCGGATCAATTGCTCCGGGATCTACCAGCTTTCGTGCCTGCACAATGGTGGTGTTTGCAGCCATGCACATTACCGGTCCAAAATTGCGGGCCGTTTTATTGTACACCAGGTTACCATATTTATCGGCAGCAGCACATTTCACCAAAGCAAAATCGGCTTTTATTGCCTCTTCCAAAACATAACTGCGGCCATTAAACCTGCGTATTTCTTTACCTTCAGCCAAGGGAGTATTTACGGTTGTTGACGTAAAAAAAGCGGGTATCCCTGCTCCGGCGGCCCTTATGCGCTCGGCCAGTGTACCTTGCGGCACCAGCTCCAGCTCTATTTTGCCGGCGCGGTACAGCTCCGGAAAAACAACAGAAATAGCTGTTCGTGGAAAAGAACAAATGATTTTTCGTACCTGGCGGTTTTCGATTAAAGCAGCCAATCCCACATGCCCACTTCCGGCATTATTGCTTACCACAGTTAAATCCTTTGCCCCCTGATCAACCAGGGCATGGATAAGCTCAACCGGGCTGCCGGCTTCGCCAAAGCCGCTAATCATTACAATGGCGCCATCAAAAATATCCGAAACGGCTTCTTTTACCGATTGTACCTGCTTGTTAATCATCGTTTTGTTGCTTTAACGATTCGAGTTTTAGTGCCTCTTCCAATTTACTTTCAATAATTTCCAGTTCATCTTCGTAGAAATATTTTTCAGCCTTCCATGGCATTAATTTCTCGATGGTATTTTCCTGCTCATCGTACTTTGCAAAATATACGCGATCCATCCACTCCATGTTCCGTGCTTCGTTAAACTTTAGCACAAAAACTTTCTCGCCGTTAATTTCGGCTGTTCCCATTAAGGACGTTTTTCCGGCAGAAGAGGTCATGGTTATATACCGCGATGGGCGGTTTATTGATGCCAGGCTTCGATATACTTTGCTGAATATTTTTGTTATATCGGCAAGGGGAGCTGTAAAATGATGATGTTCGCCGGTAGGACGTGCACAATACATGGAATGAAAACCAATGCCGGTAATAGCCATAATATTTCCAAGGTCGATCCAGTTTTGTGCCGACCGGTCAATATCCACCTCCCCTTTTTCGTTTTTATATAAACTAATGGTGTTCATTATCGGGCTTTGGCTTTTAATTTTTATGCCATATTTCTTCAAACGCTGAACTGCTGCCAATGCTCCGGGGTTTGTTAACTCGCGGGGAGTCGACAAGTGTGCCATCCATACCACCTGAATACCGTTGTTTACCACCTTTTTCAGTAAGTGGAGAATTGGAGTAAAATGCTCGCTCAATAAAAACTCGGGGTGAAAAGATATGGCTCGTGAACCTATTCTCAGGGTTCGGATATGTAAAAGCTCTTCATCTTCAATTAGCGGCGTAACATAAGCTTTAAGGCGCTTATGCGAAATGTATCCGCCATCGCCGCCGGTAATTAAAATATCGGATATTTCAGGATGTTTTTTAAGGTACTTGTGCACCTGCCCGATATCGTGCTGCACAAACATATCTTCATCACCACGCACCTGTGCATGCCTGAAACAATAGGTACAAAAAGCAAAGCAGTTTTGCGTGCCTGCATCCAAAATAAGTTTTATTGGCGGGTATTTGTGTTGACTTCCATCTAATATTTCCAGCTGTCCCAGCTCATTATAAAAAAATGGTTTGTTCAGCTTCTGTTTGCCATCGTGCGGGTTGGTTTTGAGCTGGTAGGCCTCCACCACTTTTAATCGCTGTTCATCATCAGCCGCATCCAGGTATTTTTTCGTGTCTTCAGCATTTATCATTCCCGGCTGCGGAAATATCAGGTAATAATTTGGGTCATTGTGGTAATTGCTCCAGTTGATGGTATTTAAAATATGCTTGGTTGCCATAAACCGGTATACCTCGAGAAAGAATTCGCGTTCCTTCACTCTGTCGAGCACAATGCCATTCTTTTTTAGTACATGCAAAATTTCGCGAAACCCGATTAAGCCTGTATAGTGTGTCTTTCCTGTAAACATGGGGGTTTCTGTTTGCTTAAAGCCCGAATACTGCGGATAACACTTTTGCAAACGGTTTACAATACCGGCTGGTAAAAGTTGCTCATTAAGAATAGTTTGTACGGTTTCGGGGGCAAAATCATAGACACGCGTCAGATCTTTAACATCATAAGCATCTTCTATTCTGTTCATTTTAAGTTTTTTAATGAAAATTTTCGTTGTTAATAAAGCCGACAAGTTGATATAAACCGGCTGTATCGGTTATCACACCTACTGGCATAGCAACATATTCCGCATCCCTCTTACCGAAACCGATTAGAAAGAACAGTAATACCACTGGATTTACCAGCCGATTATTGGATAAGAGTTTTGAAAAATAATTGCTGGGGTTGCAGCTAATGTGAAACCAAATCTTCATCGAGGCACTCAGGCATGCCTTGATAGAAAAAAACCGGACATGAATACGATTGTACCATGTGCACAATTTATGAAAATAATAGTTTGCAGACTATGATATTTTTGATGTTTTATAAAACAGATATCTATCAGGAATTATTCAATAAAATTTCACCATCTTAACGGGCTTTTTGTATAAACCACAAAAATCAGAACGAAAGCCACTAAATTTCGTTCATTTAATGAAACAATTAGGAGACAGAAAAGATGAAAGTATTATTACTTGGCGCCGGAATGGTAGCCAAACCTTTAGCCGATTATTTAATTAACAACCACATATTTTTAACTATTGCCAGCCGAACGCTGGCAAAAGCAGAGCAACTTGTTAATAAACGTGCAAATGCAAAAGCGGTGCAATGGACAGTTGACAACACGAATGAACTGGAAAAACTAATTAAGGCAAACGACCTCACCATAAGCCTCTTGCCCTATAAACACCATGTAAGCGTTGCAAAACTTTGTATTAAGCATAAAAAAAACATGCTTACCACTTCTTACGTTTCAAAAGAAATGGAAGCCCTGAATGCCGAAGCAACAGCTGCCGGAATTGTTATTTTGAATGAGATTGGTGTTGATCCGGGCTTTGACCACATGACAGCCATGCGGATTATAGATAAAGTACAGACTGATGGCGGAAAAATTAAAGAATTTTATTCGCTTTGTGGAGCTTTAGCTGCTCCTGAGGAGGCCGACAATCCATTTCGATACAAATTTTCGTGGTCGCCAAGAGGTGTTATTATGGCCGGAAATAACGGTGCAAAGTATAAGAAAGATGGTAAGGTAGTTGAAATTCCTTCAGAAAAATTATTTAAAAATCCATTAAAAATCAGTTTCCCCGAACTGGGAGAAATGGAAGTATACCCAAACCGCGACTCGCTGCAATACATTAACATATATAATTTACCTCACGTAGAAACCATGTACCGGGGAACCTTCCGCTATCCGGATTGGTGTGAAATAATGGATGCGTTAAAATCGCTGGGCTTGCTTAGCTACCAGAAGCAAAGTTTTGCCGGTAAAACCTATAAAAAAATTATGGCCCGGCAACTTGAAGTTTACCCGGCAAACATAAAAGAAAAGGCAGCAGAACGCTTAGGCCTCTCCATCGACAGCCCCGCAATTTTGGCTATGGAATGGCTGGGCTTGTTTAGCGATTACCTGGTATCGATGGACGAAGGGTCAAACTTTGACCTGACCACCGATTTAATGCTAAAAAAGATGATGTTACCTAAGGGAGCACGCGACATGGTAATTATGCTCCATGCCTTTGTGGTTGAAAATGCCGATGGAAGCAAGCAGGTAATAAAATCAAGTTTGCTGGATTTTGCCACCGAAGAAGACACATCGATAGCGCGCACGGTTGCTTTACCGGCTGCTATCGCCGCAAAAATGATTATAGAGGGTAAAATCTTAGAAAAAGGAGTACTCCGCCCGATAATGAAAACGGTTTACGAACCGGTGCTGACGGCATTAAAAGAAGAGGGAATTGCAATGACCGAAGAATGGGGCTTGCCGGAAAATGAAAAAATAAGCCTGTAATATCCGGTGTGAAGAAGAAAACGTATGAGCACAAAACAACAGCTTTTATCGGCACTGGAGGCCGAACAGGCAGGCGATTGGGACAAAGCTCATGAAATTGTCCAGGTAATGCAGGATAAACAAGCTTTCTGGATTCATGCCTACCTGCACCGCAAAGAGCCTGATGTTGGAAACGCGGCTTATTGGTACCAGCAGGCCAATAAACCTTTTCCGCATTGCAGCTACGATGAAGAGTGGCAGGCCATTTTTAATCACATAAAAAAACTGAAAGAGTAAAACCAACGTTGTTTCTCTTTCAGTCTTTTTATGGCATCACATGCTATTTTACTGCCATGCAAATATCTGATATTAAATCGTTAGGATCGGTTTCGCGCGGATCGTTACGATAAAACTCGATGGGCGAAACCTTTTTGTTTTGTTTAAATTCTTTAGCTCTTTCCATGGCCATAATTGCGCTCCAGCCATTACCCGATAACTCGTAAGGTCCAATGTGTCTTACGGTTTGCATTTTTGTTGCCGGAATAGTTCCCAAAATAAAATCCTGCTCCAAATCACCTGGTGTTTCCTTTACTCCAATTCCGCCGGTATAAACCACTTTATTTTTGTTAAAGTCGAATTTATGATAAATGGTAAACCATTCATCGGTTAGTAGCTCTCCGTTTTCTTTTGCAAAAGCAGCCAGTTTTTCAAAGTCAGCTTCCATTACTTCGCCAACATCATCCAACGAACACGTATTTTTTATACCAATATACTTACAACCGGCATAATCCGATTCGCCTAAAAACTCCAGGTGGGCTGCAACCTTATCGTTTTCAATGTAGTCTTTTAACATCAACAAACCCCGGTCGTAATCCATCCCAATCATTCGCTCCATCATGGTTTTCATCCAAAACATAAAAAAGGGTAACGTACTATGCATGCTCCAGGTAAGCCTGGTGCTATTTTCGGTTAATGCTTCAACAATAAAATCGGTTTTTGCTTTCGATTTCCAGGGCTTTAAAAACAACAAATCATAGTTTATTTCAGTCTCTTTTTCGTTAGCAACACTAATTTCTCCGGAGCCAATACGCTTTCCGTCCCATTCCTGTTTTTTACCGTCTTTTGTAACTTTTACCGTAGCATCGGGTTCAAGTATCAACCAGGGCGACCAATGCCTCCAATGGTTAAAATCAGAAATTATGGTTTTAACTTTTTCAGTACTGGCATTAATTGTAATCGATTTTTCAACGTAAGTTTTTGGCATAATTTGAAGTATTTTAGTTATTAAACCCAATTTCTTTTATAAAGTTTCATTCAGGCCAAAAGGTTCAGTAAGGATGTAATAAAATTTAATTATTGAATTCAGGTGCTCAGATTTTTGTATTTTGCCGTCAATTATTACAAACAATGGAAACCAGCAAAAAAATCTACCTGTTTTTAATCGTTATTACAATAGTTGTGGTGTGCATTTATGCACAGTCAATCATAATCCCTTTTATCCTTGCTATTTTGTTTTGGTTTCTGATCCGGGTAATTAAAAAACTGCTGCTAAGAGTAAAATTTGTAAGCCGTTTACCCAAATGGATTATTTCACTGTTTTCAACACTTGTACTTATTGGCATTTTAGTTTTGGCCGTAACTATGATCTCGAAAAACATACAAATTCTATCGACTACGCTGCCGGTTTATGAGGCCAACATTAATAAAATTGCCCGGCAAATTAATCAGCAATTTGATATTGATGTGTTGGATATGGCAGGCGATTTTGCTAAAGGATTAAATTTTGGAAATATTTTATCGTCGCTTTTTAGCACACTTACCGGTTTATTTGGCAATGCTTTTACCGTACTGCTTTACCTTTTATTTTTGCTGTTGGAGGAGCCTATTTTACCACGAAAATTAAGGGCAATGTACCCCGATAAGGAAAAACACAACCAGGTACGGAAACTGGTTGATAAAATAGACCACTCTATTGGTAACTACATCGCCTTAAAAACCCTGACCAGCTTACTAACAGGTTTTTTAAGTTATTTTGCCTTGCTGTTTATCGGTATTGATGCCCCCCTGTTCTGGGCCTTCCTTATTTTCGTACTCAACTTTATTCCAACCATAGGGTCGCTAATTGCAACAGTATTTCCATCGGTTTTTGCCATTTTGCAGTTTGGTGAATTAACGCCCGGCATTTTGGTTCTATCCATCGTTGGTGTTGTTCAGCTTGTAGTGGGGAACCTTGTTGAGCCTCGCTTAATGGGCAACACTTTAAATATTAGTCCGCTTGTAGTTTTTTTAACCCTGGCTATCTGGGGAGTAATTTGGGGCATCTCGGGGATGTTGCTTAGTGTTCCTATTACAGTTATTCTAATCATTATAATGTCTGAATTTCCGGGCACCCGTCCATTTGCAATTCTGTTAAGCCAACGGGGCACGCTCAACAAATAAAGGCAACACTTGTTAAAAAACTTACTATTGAAAACATATTTATGAAAAAACCACTTGTTTCTCCAAAAAGCGGAGATTCTGATCCTGAATTGCAAGCGTTAATCTTGTTTTACGAGGAGACATTGGGATTTTGTCCGAACAGTGTAAAAACCATGCATCATCGCCCGCGTATTGCCTATGCATTTATTGAAATGAACAAGGCCGTAATGGAAAACCAAGGCAAGGTAAGCAGTGCCTTAAAACGAATGATTGCCTACATTAGCAGCAATGCTGCTGGTTGCAGGTATTGTCAGGCACATGCCATACGAGCTGCCGAACGGTATGGGGCCGAGCAGGAAAAACTTCAGAATATTTGGAATTACCAATCGCATCCGGCTTTTTCAGCAGCCGAACGGGCAGCACTTGATTTTGCTCACGCCGCCTCGGTTATTCCGAACAGTGTTGATGATAAAATTGCTGAAAACCTAAGAGCCCATTGGAACGAAGGAGAAATTGTGGAAATCTCAGGGGTTGTTGCCCTTTTTGGTTATTTGAACCGCTGGAACGACTCAATGGGCACCGAAATTGAAAAAGGGGCTATCGAGTCGGGAGAAAAACTGTTGGGAACAAAAAAATGGACCCCGGGAAAACACACTTACTAAAAACAAATTAATGCATTACTGTACCTTAAACCTTAATTGCTCAGCAAAAGACCGAACGGTGTATTCAAAAGACAAAAACCTGATTTTTGAACAATGCAACGACTGCGGAATCATTTGGAGAGCGCAAGACTCCATTGAAATAACAAAACCTTATGAGCAAGATTATTTCGACTCAAAAAAGTACGAAAATAAGCGAAGCCATAAAGTAAAAAAGTCGGGCTGGCTTATCGACCTGGCAAGAATTCATAATCCCAATATTAATTCCTTGCTTGAAATTGGCTGCTCAATTGGCTATACCCTCGAAGCAGCAGCCCAGCGCAATATTAAGCACCTGGGCATCGATATAAGCACCTTTGCTGTTGAGTATTGTAAAAACAAAGGATTAAATGCCAGCAACCAAACCTTTGAAGAGTTACTTGATGGTAATTACAAATTCGACCTGATATATCAACAACACGTTTTAGAGCATTTTCAGAACCCGTTCAAGGTGTTGCACGATTGCCACAAACTACTAAACACCAATGGCTTAATTTTAATTATGGTGCCAAATTCGAAATATCGCCGTGCTGAAAAAAAACGCAGCAAACACCGGTTTTACAGTAAAAAAGGTGTAGGTGCCGAACATTTTGTGTATTTCGATTACACCAACCTCGAATCTGTTCTTGAAGCCTCAGGTTTTAAAGTGGTTCAGAAAAACTATCCGGTGCTCACCACCTCATTTTTTTCACTCAGTTTTTTTATTAACCGCATTGGCAGGCGCTTGTTGAGTGTTTTTGGCTCCGATCAGGAGATACTCATTATTGCTCAAAAGCAACAATAAAGCTGTCATCTGTCAATATCTATTTCTTTCCTTTTTATCATTTTTGAAGTTTAATTAAAAGAACAATGAAAACATTAGAACAGTTAACACCGCAACCCCTTTTCAGCTATTTTGAAGAAATATGTCAGGTTCCCCGTCCGTCAAAAAAAGAAGAAAAAATAAGGCAATACCTACTCGATTTTGCCAAAGCACACGAACTGGAAGTCGTATGCGATAAAATTGGAAATGTTGTTATAAAAAAACCGGCCAGCAAAGGAATGGAAAATGCGCCAACGGTTATTCTTCAAACTCACATGGATATGGTTTGCGAGAAAAATTCGGATAAAATATTTGATTTTGACAACGACGCCATTGAACCACTGGTTGTTAATGGCTGGGTAAAAGCCAATGGCACTACATTAGGCGCCGACTGCGGCATTGGTATTGCAGCCCAGCTGGCTGTACTAAGTTCTGGCGAGCTAAAACACGGGCCAATAGAATGCCTTATTACCGTTGATGAAGAAACAGGCTTAACCGGTGCTTTTGAGCTGGATAAAAATTTGTTATCGGGCGCTGTTCTTTTAAATCTCGACTCGGAAGATGAAGGGGAAATTTTTATAGGCTGCGCCGGCGGAATTGACAGCCTGGCTACTTTTACCTACCAAACTGAAAAACCGGGAAAAAACACATTGGCACTAAAAGTTGCTGTTTCCGGCTTACTGGGTGGCCATTCAGGCGACGACATACATAAAAACCGCGGTAACGCCAATAAAATCCTGAACCGTATTTTGTGGAACTGGAACCAGAAATTTAGAATTAACCTGGCCGATTTTAATGGCGGCAATCTTAGAAATGCTATTGCCCGCGAGGCCTTTGCAATAATTACCATCGCTACTGAAAACAAAAGTCAATTGCTGGCCTCGTTTAATGAAATGAGCGAAAATTTAAAGGAAGAATTTAAGTTTGCTGAACCGAAATTAAAAATAGATTGCGAGGAAACGACCTTGCCTGAATTGCTTATTGATGCTGCAACAAAAGATAATTTGCTTCATGCCATTTATGCCTGCCCTCATGGTGTTTTAGAAATGAGTTCGCGCATGGAAGGCATGGTTGAAACATCAACAAATTTGGCTTCGGTGAAGTTTACCGATGAGAATAAAATTGTAATTACCACCAGCCAGCGAAGCGAAATTGAAGGGCGGAAATTTTTTGCCGCTGAAATGGTGGAATCGGTTTTTACCCTTGCCGGAGCACAGGTAAAACATGGCGATGGCTACCCCGGCTGGACACCAAATCCCAATTCGGAGGTTTTAAAAACAACCGTGCAGTCGTACAAGAAACTTTTTAATGTTGACCCGATTGTGCGTTCGATTCATGCAGGGCTGGAGTGTGGTTTATTTCTTGAAAAATACCCACATCTCGACATGGTGTCGTTTGGCCCATCCATTCGGGGTGCCCACTCGCCCGACGAGCGATTGGACATTGCCACCACCGATAAATTCTGGAAACACCTGATTGACGTATTGGAAAATATAAAATAACATCCGCTTAGGACATGCGAATGTGAATTCTTAAGGAGCTTTAATTAATTACAAAGCTCCTTTTTTTATTTTTGATTGACGTAGAACGACCGAAGTAAAACATGGCCGGTTAGCTGTTTTGAAGCTTTAGGAATGCGAATTTGTAAAGTATGCTTACGGTTTTTCAGGCCGTTGTCTAAAGTAAATCCCTTTAACTGCAGTTCCTCTGTTTCTGCAGCAAGTTCAATTTCCATCCAGGGTTGACCATCAACGCTGCATTCAATATTTGCTGAATTTTTATTGGTGTAGGCCAACATTCCCACAGCTGTTCCTCTAAACCTGAATTTTATTATTTGTCCATCAGGGCTGCCTTTCAGAATATTCTGCTTTTCGCCACCCATTGGTAGCTCCTGTATGTTCCAACCTTTAATTGGCTTAGGCGGATTTGGAACAATAAACACCGGATGAGGAAAAATAGCTTTATCAACCAGACTGTTTAATTCTGGCACACTTTGGGCCATTAACTGGGTACTAAGGAACATCATAAAAAAAACAACAAGTGTTCGCATGATTTTAATTTTAAGCTGCTGAAGTTACAACTTTAATGCTTCCATTCCACTTTTTTATCCAGGTCGCCTCTTCCTGGCGATGGGTAATCCATCATCACCTCTCCTGCATAAAAAAAGCCAAGGCTCTTCTGGTGTTCACCCAACTCCAGCAGTTCATCAAACAATTCAGTAAATGCCGGTGTTGCCCAAAAAGCAGCCAAATTTAATTCGGTAGCCGTTAGCCACATGTTTTGCACAGCCATCGATACGGCCGCCACCTCTTCCCACTCCGGTATCCTTTCAGCAGTATCGCGCTGTAAAACAACCGCAATTACCACCGGAACACGTTCGAGTGTCGATGCAAATTTTTCAATTTTTTCCAAAGCAACCGGATAGCCCTCTTGTTGCTTATGCAAAAGAATATTTCGAGCCCCGGCAGCTAGTTTAGCTTTGGCTTTGCCCTCGTAAACTTTAAATCGCCAGGGTTCTGTTTTTTTGTGATTAGGTGCCCAGTTGGCACTTTCGAGCAAGGCCTGTATGGTAGCTTTTGGCAAACTTTTTTTCGAGAATAAACGCGGTGGTGTAGCTCTTCGGTTCTTTATTATATTAGCAACTGACATACTTTTTTTGTATTAGATGAATTGAAAACACAACACGCCTTTGCACAAAAAAGTTGACAGACCCGGCTGATTTTACTCCTCGTCCTTGGTATATCCCAAAATTTTAAACATCTCGTCGGCCGATTGCTCGTTGCGGTATACGTAATCGAAAAAATTACCTTTTTCGTCGCGATCGATAATAACATGTTTTGGCGCCGGAATGAGGCAATGCTTTATTCCTCCGTAGCCGCTAATGGCATCCTGGTAGGCACCTGTGTGAAAAAAGCCCAGGTACAATGGCTCTTTATCCTCATCAGCGTACGATGGTAGCAACACTTCCTGGTTAAAGTCTTCAGAGTTGTAATAATCCGAATGATCGCAGCTTATTCCACCAATATTTACACGTTTATATTCGTTGTTCCACTTGTTAATGGGAAGTAAAATAAACTTCTCAAAAATCGACCAGGCATCCGGAATGGTGTTCATCAAACTATTGTTTACGATGTACCAGCATTCCGTGTCGTTTTGTTGTTTTTGTTCAAGTACCTCAAAAATAATTGCCCCACTTTCGCCAACGGTGTATTTACCAAACTCGGTATAAATATCAGGATCTGGCAAATTCTCAGCCTCACAAGCTGTTTTAATGTTCGAAACAATTTCCTTAATCATGTACTCGTAATCGTACTCGAAACCCAGGTGGTTACGTATTGGAAATCCTCCGCCCAAATTAAACGAATCAAGTGTTTCGCATTGTTTTTTCAGGTCAACATATAGTTTTAGTGCTTTCTGAAATTCGCCCCAGAAATAAAGGCTGTCTTTAATTCCTGAATCAACAAAAAAGTGAAGCATTTTCAGCTCAATATTTTTCCTGTCTTTTACGTGTTTTTCAAAAAATTCAGGAATTTTGGTATGCCTTATTCCCAATCGCGAGGTGTAATAAGCCGACTGCGATTCTTCATTTATGGCCATACGGATACCAATTTTAACTTTCTCGCCATTAGCCAGTTTCTCCACGCGTTCCAGTTCGTTTATACTATCCAGTACAATGATATTATTTTTGAAACCAATACGCTGAAGTTCGATAATCTTGGTCAGATACTCCTTCGTTTTATAACCGTTGTGGATAATCTTACGGTTTTTATCAATTTTCTTGTCTTTAAAAAGATGGAGAATTAAATCAATATCGTACGACGAAGAAGTTTCGAGGTTGACATTATGCTTTAAAGCTTCGTTAATAACATGAGAAAAGTGGTTACACTTTGTACAATAGCAGTAGTAGTATTTGCCATTGTAGTTGTTCTTTTTTATAGCCTTGTTAAAAAGGTTACGCGATTTTTTGATTTGTTCTCCAATTTTAGGCAGGTATATAAACCTAAATGGAGTTCCATACTTTTTAATCAGATATTTTAGAGAAATGCCGTGAAAAGTTAGGGTATCTCCTCTTAAATCAAAGCCTTCCTGCGGAAAATAGTAGCTTTGCTCAATCAAATCAAAATAAGTGTTTTTCATCTACGTAACCATAAAAAATTATAAGTGTTTATTGCATTTTGCTTCAAAACGCAAATAAAAATATTTTTTTCGAATAATTCCGGTAAGCAGGAATAAAAACTAAAATAAGCGCCTTTTGATACTCTTTTTTTATATTTCAAGCGCTGTAACATTCAAAAAAATTGTATTTCAGCTTCCTGCGTTTAACCGGCCAAACAACAAAGTTTATAAAGTAAGCGGGCTGCAACATTGGCATCCCACTCTGCATTGCCTGTTTCGCACACATCAAAACCAATAATTCGTCTGCCGCTTTCAAGTACTTTTTTAAATAAATAAATGGCCTGATTAAATTCCAAGCCTCCCGGCACGGGTGTTCCTGTAGCCGGGCATAATTTCGAATCCAGTCCGTCAACATCAAAACTTATGTACACATTACCTGGCAATTCGCTGATTATTTCTTCGCATTGTTCATCCCAGTTTTCGCCTTTGTATTGTTTTTCTTTTAGCTGCTGGTCGAAATAAACTTCAATTCTGTCATTGTTTCTACTTAATTCCACCTCTTCCTCGCAACAATCACGAATGCCAAGCTGCACCAGTCTTTTTATTTCCGGAAGTTGCATGGCGTTATAAAATACTGAGGCGTGTGAGTAGGTGAAACCTTCATAAGCATTTCTTAAATCCAAATGTGCATCAATTTGCAACACACCAAAACGTTCGTATTTTTCTGAAAGGGCTTTTAAATAACCCAGCGGAGTGCTGTGGTCGCCACCAACCAACCCGACCAGTTTCCCTGACTCCAACAATTTTTTTGTTTCGCGGTACACAAAAAAATTCATGGCCTCGCACTGTTGGTTAATTTCGGCCAGTATTTTTTGCATTTCCGGGTTATCCGGAACTTGTCCCCCATTTTCAAGAAAATCGATATATGCCGTAGCTTTGGGTCTCAATTCATGGCGTATTTGCAACACAGCATCGCTAATGGGCTGAAAATAAATACCACGCTTCCAGGCATCTTTTAAGTCCAAATCAAATAAATCGAGTTGTGCTGAGGCTTCCAGTATTTTTGCAGGTGCCAGGGCTGTGCCTTCGCCATACGAAACAGTAACATCCCAGGGTACGGGAAACAATATCACCTCAGCTTTCTTTTCATCAAATGGCAAGCCAATAAAGTTTCCATTTTTCAATCCAACCCCGTTAGGATTAAATTCCTCATTTCCGTATGGTTTATTCATCAAAAAAATGCTTAATTTGTTTCCGTTTTTACAGCGTATATTTATACGAAAGTACAATAATCGAGTGAAATTTTGATGCAATTTTATTAATTGACTAAAGAAAAATGAGTAAAGTTTTAATTATTGGAGCCGGTGGTGTTGGGCGTGTAGTTGCCAGCAAATGCGCCGATAATCCTGATGTTTTTTCAGAAATTCTATTGGCCAGCCGTACAAAGGCAAAATGCGATGTTATTGCCCGGGAAGTAGGCAAAGGCCGGATTAAAACCGCCCGCCTTGATGCGGATAACGTTGCCGAAACCGTTGCGTTAATTAACGAATTCAAACCTGAACTTGTTATTAATGTTGCACTTCCTTACCAGGATCTTCCCATAATGGATGCTTGTTTGGAAACCGGTGTAAATTACCTCGACACCGCCAACTACGAGCCTAAAGATGAAGCCAAATTTGAATACAGCTGGCAGTGGGCTTACCACGACCGCTTTAAAGAAAAAGGCATTATGGCCGTTCTTGGCTGTGGTTTCGACCCGGGAGTTACCAGCATTTATACCGCACATGCGGCCAAACATCATTTTGATGAGATGCACTTCCTTGACATTGTAGACTGTAATGGCGGTGACCATGGAAAAGCTTTTGCTACCAATTTTAATCCGGAAATTAACATTCGCGAGATTACACAAAACGGTCGTTACTGGGAAAATGGCCAGTGGGTAGAAACCAAACCTTTTGAAATAAAACAGGCACTGAACTATCCTAATATCGGAGCAAGAAACTCGTATGTACTGTACCACGAAGAGCTGGAATCGCTTACAAAAAATTTCCCGAGCCTGAAGCGCGCGCGTTTCTGGATGACCTTTGGCGATGAATACCTGACACATTTGCGCGTGATACAAAACATTGGCATGAGCAGAATTGACCCCGTTAACTATAAGGGAGTTGATATAATTCCTCTGGAATTTCTGAAAGAAGTGCTGCCAAATCCGGGAGATTTGGGAGACAACTACACCGGTGAAACATCTATCGGATGCAGGATAAAAGGAATAAAAGATGGTCAGGAAAAAACCTATTATGTTTGGAACAACTGTAGCCACCAAAAAGCCTTTGAAGAAACCGGCACACAGGGCGTTTCGTACACAACAGGCGTACCTGCAATGCTCGGTGCCATGATGGTACTTACCGGCAAATGGCAGGGCAAGGGCGTATTTAATGTCGAGGAGTTCGACCCTGATCCGTTTATGGAAAAAATTGGCGAACACGGACTGCCCTGGAATGAAGAAATTAATGGTGATTTGGAAGTATAACAAGTCAGACGCAAAGAGCATGCAATAGTGTCGCTGCTCTTTGCGCCATGTCCTTTTTAAAATGAATTACAAAGAAATACCGTCTCCGGCCTTTGTGCTCGACGAAAAACTGCTTCGTAACAACCTGGAGTTGATAAACCATGTTCAGCAAGAAGCAGGCATCGAGATTATTCTGGCTTTTAAAGGCTTTGCCATGTGGAGCGCTTTTCCGATTGTTCGCGAGTATTTAAAAGGTGCAACAGCCAGTTCGCTAAACGAGGCCCGGTTGTGTTTCGAAGAAATGCAAACACGTGCACACCTGTATTCGCCGGTTTATTTTGAACACGAATTTGAGGAATTGATGGGTTACAGCAGCCACATTGTTTTTAACTCGTTCAACCAGTTTCAAAAATACTACGGGCAAACCCGGAATTCGGAGCATGCGATTTCGTGTGGCATTCGTGTAAACCCTGAGTTTTCAGATGTTGGTACTGATTTGTACAACCCGAGTGCACCCGGATCGCGTTTGGGGGTTGGCAGCAAAGAAATGCCGGAAGAGCTACCTGCCGGAATTGAAGGCATTCATTTTCATGTACTGTGCGAATCTGATTCATACAGCCTTGAGAATGTATTGAAAAACCTGGAAGAGAAGTATGGAAAATACCTGCACCAGGTAAAATGGGTAAACATGGGTGGCGGCCATTTAATGACCCGCAAAGGATACAACCACCAACATCTTGTTGAGTTGCTTACCCGTTTCAGAAAAAAATACGATGTAAAAGTAATTCTGGAGCCGGGAAGTGCCATAGCCTGGGAAACAGGAGTTTTGGTGTCAACCGTCCAGGATATTGTTACTCACAGCGGAATAAAAACCGCTATTCTTGACGTGTCGTTTACCGCCCACATGCCCGACACGCTTGAAATGCCTTACCGTCCTAAAATTATTGGCGCTGGCGACCCAACACCGGAAAGCAAACACTTGTATCGATTAGGCGGAGGAAGCTGCCTGGCAGGCGATTTTATGGAAGCCTACGACTTTGGCCACGAGCTGCAAATTGGCGAACAAATCGTTTTCCTCGATATGATTCATTACACCATGGTGAAAACCACTATGTTTAACGGGGTAAACCACCCGGCAATTGCCATTTGGACCCAAAACGATGAGTTAAAAATTATACGTGAATTTGGGTATAACGACTTTAAAAACCGCTTGTCGTAAACACCTCACCTTTATAAAAGAGAAAACTATCTTATTAACAATTGTTAATAACCACGGTTAATTCATAGTGAATACAAACACCTGATAATCACTTGCTTTTTTCCATTTTCGCTGTATCTTTGAAATATCAGGTGAGCGATAAAAGGCTGCTTGGAAATTGTGGAAACGGAAAAAGTTTCTTAGTCGGAACCGGAACCATTTCATCCCACCCTTCGGGGCGGCACAATGAAAAAGCCGAAGTTTGAATGCGATACTCTGGAATATCAAAATTCAGGCAATCATCTGGAAGAAAATCCAGAAGTTCTTTCAAGATTGGGTCATCGGGCAGGAAGTAACGAAACCAAGGTTTCTGCTGCGAAACTGCACAACAAGAAAGGGGAAACCCGGAATTGATGATTGGAAAGGGGATATCCTTAGGGATAGAGCTGAATACACCGGAAGACACTTCGTTCAGGAAGGTAAGCGCGAATACCGAAAGAACGGCTGAAAGGTTGAGCCGTAGAAAGCAAAACCGGAAAGTCGGGGGCCAAAACAAATTCGAAAGAAAATGTGAAAGCCAGTCGCAATAACCGTAGCCTGGCACCAAAAGTAACTTCGGTTACTTGAAAGTGAATGGGAGCTATTTGTAACAAAATAGTTCCCATTTGTGTTTTATACACTTCCCGCAAGCATAAGCCAAACATTCTTATTACTTTTAGCGCAAAAAGTAATTGCATGATTCCACAAATTGATAAATTAAAAAATACCAACAGTGGCAACTTCTTTTTAATGGCCGGCCCCTGTGCCATTGAAGGAGAGCAAATGGCCATGGAAATTGCAGAACATGTTGTTACCCTTACCGAGAAATTAAAAATACCGTACATTTTTAAAGGTTCGTATCGTAAAGCAAACCGATCGCGACTTGATTCGTTTACCGGAATTGGCGACGAGAAAGCCTTGAAAATACTCCGAAAAGTAAAGGAAACCTTTGATATACCCGTTGTAACCGATATACACACCGCCGAGGAAGCAAAAATGGCCGCCCAGTATGTTGATGTGCTGCAGATACCCGCCTTTTTATGCCGCCAAACCGATATTCTGGTAGCTGCAGCAAAAACCGGAAAAGCAGTAAACATTAAAAAAGGCCAGTTTTTATCGGCTGCGGCCATGCAGTTTGCCGTTACAAAGGTGAAAGAAAGTGGTAACAACCTGGTATTTTTAACCGAGCGCGGAACCACATTTGGCTACCACGATTTGGTAGTTGACTACCGTGGTATTCCTGAAATGAAAGCACTTGACGTACCTGTTGTGCTCGATATAACACACTCGCTTCAGCAGCCGAACCAGGCCAGTGGCGTAACCGGCGGACAACCTCAATTGATTGAAACCATTGCCCGCGCAGGAATTGCAGTTGGTGCTGATGGCATTTTTATAGAAACACACCCGAATCCTGGCCTTGCAAAATCAGACGGTGCCAACATGTTAAAACTGGATTTACTGGAATCACTTTTGAGTAAACTTGTACTTTTAAAACAAACTGTTAATAAGCTCTAATATGAAAAACCGAAGATCGTTTATCCGTAAAATTGCCACAGGAATTACATTAGCAAGTTTATTTCCGCTAACAAAAAAAGCGGACGCAGGCGAAGTAAAACTTCAGGGTGCACTGGTACACCATGTATTTTTCTGGTTGAAAGAACCCGAAAATGAGCAACACAAACAACAGCTGCTTGAAGGTTTAAACCAACTGATTAAGGTAAAAACCATAAAGCTTAGCCATATTGGATTTCCGGCCTCAACTGAAGATCGCGATGTTGTAGACCATTCGTACTCGGTGTCGTATATGGCCATGTTTGATAACCAGGCCGATCAGGATGCTTACCAGGTTGATCCTATCCATCTGAAATTTGTGGAGCAGAACCAGCATTTGTGGAACAAGGTTATAGTGTACGACTCGATGGATTAGTTCGCCTGCCAAACTTATTATTGCGAAACACGCTCAAAGCAACGCGGAATAAATTTCGACTGGTGCGGAATACACTTTTAGAAGTGCGGAAAGGATTTCTTTTTCTGCAAAGCGAATCAATAACCAATATCGAACGAGTGAATTCATGGCTTAATTGGAGCTTTCAAATCACATTATGCTAAAATACCGATTCAGCACGCAACACACCAACAACTTGTCTTTCAACAGCACCAATTACCTTTCATAGATTGGCTCCAGCCGTTACATCTTCAGGGAAAGGACTGATAAAGTTTGAGAAGTGGTAAATAACGGTTAATAAAAAAACAGGTAGGCCAGCAAAATAGAAGCAATAATTCCAACAAAATCAGCAATCAGGCCGCACACAACAGCATAGCGGGTATTTTTTATTCCCACCGCTCCGAAATAAACAGCGAGGATATAAAATGTTGTATCGGTAGCTCCCTGTACGGTACTGGCCACGCGCCCCACAAACGAGTCGGCACCATAGGTGGTCATTGCATCAACCATCATGCCTCGTGCCCCACTACCACTTAAGGGTTTCATTAAAGCGGTGGGCAATGCCGGAGTAAAATCGGCATTTATTCCCAATTGATTAAAGCCCCAGGTTACCCCGGCAACCACCCAATCCATAGCACCTGAAGCCCGAAAAACGCCGATGGCCACCAAAATAGCCACCAGGTACGGAATAATTTTCACAGCCGTTTTAAAACCATCCTTCGCGCCCTCAATAAACGCTTCGTACACGTTTACCTTGCGCCAAACGGCCATCAGTATAAAGGCCACAATTACGGTAAACAGAATAAAATTGCTTACAATACCCGACACCTCGGTAATCTGGTCTTTTTCCAGTGTAGAGAAATACCAGATTACTCCGGTAATAATTGCGGTTAAACCGCCCAGATAGGCAAGAATAGTTTTATCCAGCAAATTAATTTTTTGGTAAAAAGCAACGGCAATTAAGCCGGCAATGGTTGAGAAATAAGTAGCCAGCAAAATTGGGATAAAAATATCAGAAGGGTTAACGGCTCCCAGTTGAGCCCGGTAAACCATTATACTAATGGGTAAAAGCGTAAGTCCCGAGGTATTTAATACCAGGAACATAATTTGTGCATTCGATGCAGTATTTTTATTGGGATTGGTAGCCTGCATTTCTTTCATGGCCTGCAGTCCCATTGGCGTGGCGGCATTATCAAGGTTAAGCATATTCGCTGCAATATTCATCAGAATAGAGCCATGGGCCGGATGCTCTTTCCCCAGTTCCGGAAAAAGTTTATTAAAAAACGGACCAATCAGCTTTGAAAACACATGGACAATGCCGCCTTTCTCCCCTATTTTCATAATTCCCATCCACAGGGTTAGCACCCCGGTTAAACCAAGCGATATTTCAAATCCGGTTTTAGCCATATCAAAAGTGGCCTGCACCATTTCAGAAAAAACCTGGGTATCGCCTAAAAATACGAGGCGTGCCAGGGCAATTACAAATGCTGCTACAAAGAAAAATATGAAAATATAGTTAAGTGCCATTCTTTAGTATTACCAAGCAGGTACATTTTTGAATACCCGAAAATTACCACAAAAATTCTATTCTTTCGAACGGCATTAAAGATAGGTCAAGTTTTTACGTGCAACAAATTAATGCCGCACTAAGCCACAGAAAATTTATGAGGTAGCAGAGGTGCTTTAGACTGTTTTTGCTGAACAATTAATTGAAAAATCCTTTTTATACTTGTAATAAATTTAAAACAGGCTAAAATGAAAAAAGTATTTTATTGGCTTTTTGCAATTTTGTTAACACTGGCAGCAATAATATACCAGCGCAAAACCGGACCAACCTACGATAAAAAAATGACCATTGAAACCAACCAAACATCCCACGATGTGGAATTGGTACGAAGCATTGAAATAGGAAGTGGCACCAATATTCATTTAGCCATAAAAGACACCACCATTGCCGCCAAACTTTTTTACAAACGCTACCTCACCAACGATCCCTACCTCCCTGTTGATTTTACTTATCAGGTAAAACCGGTTGATTCGTATCTTATGAACACTCTATTCAAAATAACAGAAGAAGAAGGCTGGTACGCCCCTATTCCGGAGCAACCGGCAGCCGGAAAAATTCAGTACTATTTTGAAATTACCGATACAAATGGTACCACTACCTATTTACAAGAGGAACCGGTTGTGATACGCTTTAAAGGTGCTGTTCCTTCGTCGGTACTGGCACCGCACATTTTCTTTATGTTTTTTGCCATGTTACTGGGCAACCTGGCAGGCATAATGGCGGTATTTAAAAACAAAGGTTTTAAGTTTTATACCACTATTACGCTTATTGCCCTTTTTATTGGTGGAATGATTTTGGGCCCGGTAGTTCAGTTATATGCTTTTGGAGAAGCATGGGCAGGTATACCTTTTGCCTGGGATTTAACCGATAACAAAACACTTCTTGCCTTTATATTCTGGATTTTGGCATATGCCATGAACCGAAAAAAAGCGCGCCCTGTGTATACCATAGTAGCGTCAATTGTAATGCTAATCGTGTATTCAATCCCACACAGCATGTATGGTTCACAGCTCGACCCCGAGACCGGGGAAATCATACAAGGATGGATACAGGTGCTGTTTATTTAAAACAGCCGAAATACCTGAATAAAAAAATTGCAGCTACCCATTTTGTGAGTAGCTGCAATTTTTTTACAATATCTCAATCGGAGTTGAAAGCTTCACTGCTTCTTCTGAAATGTATTTCCTGAATCCCTCTTCAGTTTTCCACTGCTCTTTATCGAGGCCCCAAACCGAGAAGAAATAATGTTTTGCCGGCACAGCATCCTGGCAGTGCTGACCAATAAAATAGGTTTCGGAAATGATGTTGCTAAAGCCTTTTTCCTGAACAGTTACAAAACCTTTTTTAAAGAAATTAATATCGGTAGTACGGCCAATTTTTCCGGTTTCCTTGCCCGGAACAAGAACGGCCATTCCCAATTCATCGTTGTTTAACGACTGTACATCATGCGTACCGATGCAGGTAAAATCGCCTGCTTCAAACTGAAAAGGTTCGTTTGTTAGCTGCGAGGTAACAATACCGGTAACCACCTGGTTGTCTTCCGAGCAACCGTTAATGGTAACATCAGATTCAAACCAGTATTTCCCGGGATATATGGTAATGCGCTCGGTGGCTTGCATATCTTCCCCATCAACATCCCAGCCCGAGTAGCGCAATTCGAATATCGAACGAAGCGGTCCTTCTACAATTTTCTGGTATTCAAATTCGGCGGTTGACCCCAGGCGTATCAACGAATCATTTTTCAGGATGGCAATGCCACCCGAGCCCAGCGAGCTTCCACAATGCAGCACATCCATGCCCCAGTCGGCCAGTTCGTGGTAGTTGCCAAAACCGGGTGTGTGCACATCGTCGGCTACCATAACCGGCTTGCGTTTCCCGAAAAGGTCTTTTACATTACGGCAATCGAAATATACACGAAAAGCAATTTTCTCATTTTCCCAGGTAACCCCTTCTCCCTGTGCAATTACTTTAAACGGCTCGGTATGCGGAATAGCTTTGTAGTTATCCACTTCTTTAAACGATCCGTCGTCTTGTTTAATTCCCAAACGCAAATTGGTTCTTTTCTCGCTTAGCGGATAATTTTCTTTGCTAACGGCGCCAATTTGTAATTCTACAGTTTCTGCCGGCTGAAAATTAATGAGCAATACTACTTCGTCCCACAAACCATCGCCATCCAGGTCATCGGTTTGGGCAGGCACTGCTTCTCCGTTTTTATGAAAAACAGGTAATTCATTAGCTTCCAATTTTATTTTTGCGTCTACCTCCGACCGCGATAGTACAACAATTTCATCTTGTCGTTCCACATCAAGATTATTGTTCAGCACCAATACAGGTTCTTGTTTACAAGCGATTAAAGCTGTTGCAAGCAACACAAAAAAGAAGAGTTGTTTCATTTTTGCAAGATTTTATAGTTTTTCAATTTTATCGGGAAAAAACAGGATTAGCAAAGCTGCCGATTCCTGCCATTTTTTTTTGAGGTTTCAAAAAAAAGAGTGTATCAGAAAAACCCCTATACTCTAGGATGCTTTTCAGACACACTCTTTGTAATTAATATGATAATTAAATATCGTTTTCGCCTTTTACGTAACCAAAGTTGGCTAAAATACCACCATCAACGTACAACACCTGTCCGTTAACAAAATTGGCAGCGTTTGATGCCAGGAACAATGCAGCGTTACCAATATCTTCAGGCTCTCCCCAGCGGTTTGCCGGTGTACGGGTCATTACCAAATCGTTAAACGGATGGCCGCCTTCGCGAATCGGAGCAGTTTGCGCTGTAGCAATGTACCCCGGGCCAATTCCGTTAATCTGAACATTGTATTTAGCCCATTCGCAACACATGTTGGCCGTTAACAGTTTCAATCCACCTTTTGCCGAAGCATAGGCCGATACCGAGTTACGTCCGTATACGCTCATCATCGAACACATGTTGATGATTTTTCCTGAACGTTTTTCAATCATTTTTGGAGCTACACGTTTGGCAACAATCAGTGGTGCCACCAGGTCGATATCGATTACCTGTTTGTAATCGGCTACCGGCATTTCCAAAATCGGAATACGTTTGATGATTCCGGCATTGTTTACCAGAATATCTATATCGCCCACTTCTTTTTCAATTTGAGAGATACCTTTATCTACAGCATCTTCATTGGTTACATCAAAGTTTAGCGTAAATACATCAATGCCGGCTTTGGCATATTCGGCCTTACTTTCTTCCAGTTTTTCGTCTGAAATATCGTTGATGCAAATTTTAGCACCTGCCTGTCCCAGGGTTTTTCCAATGGCCATTCCAATACCATGTGTTCCACCGGTAATAAGGGCTACTTTTCCGTTTAAACTAAATAGTTCTTGTATCATTTTTATAATTTATTGTTGATTGATTGCTTTGTTTGAAAACGCAAACCTATTACACCGTTTCGCGCCCGGCCAATTTATCTTAACTCTTGTGGCTGAATTACATCCATATCGGTGTAGTCGAGGTTTTCACCGGCCATACCCCAAATAAATATATAGTTTGAAGTACCTGCTGCCGAGTGGATCGACCATTCAGGAGAAATTACTGCCTGTTCGTTTTTCATCCACAAATGACGGGTTTCCTGTGGTTGCCCCATAAAATGACAAATTGCCTGATTTTCGGGTACTTCAAAATAAAAATAAACTTCATTCCGGCGATCGTGCTGATGCGGAGGCATGGTGTTCCAAACGCTACCTGTTTTTAATTCAGTCATTCCCATTTGCAACTGACATGTTTCTACCACTCCGTTTATCAGTAACTGGTTGATGTTTCTTTCGTTTGATGTTTCAAGGCTTCCGAGGTGAAGCACGTTGGCATCATCCATGGTTACCTGCTTGGTTGGATATTCTTTGTGTGCCGGTGCCGAGTTGAAATAAAAACGCGCCGGTTTTGTTGCGTCATTTGATTTAAACACAACATCCTTACTTCCTTTACCAATGTACAGAGCGTCTTTGTAATTCATTTTATACTCAGTTCCGTCAACAACAATACTTCCGGTGCCCCCCACGTTAATGATACCCACTTCGCGGCGCTCGCAGAAATACGCTGCTTTCAACGGATCAATGGTTTCCAGCGGAAGGCCTTCGGTTGTTGGAACTGCTCCGCCAACAATGTAACGTTCAATAGAAGAATAAACGAGGCGCACATTGCCTTCTTCCATTAGGTTTTCAACTAAAAATTCTTTTCTTATTTTTTCGGTGTCGTACGTTTTAAAATCTTCAGGATGATAAGCGTACCTGCTTTCATAAATTGTTGCCATATTATTTGAATTTATATTTTTTATGATTTTTACCTCAACAAATATAAGGAGAAAAAAGCAAAATGCAATCGATTGCATTGATTAAAAAATAATCTTAACTTTGCCATCAAACAAGACAATAATGGTGCAAAAACCTGAAACTACAATACACGATATTGCTAAAAAGCTGAAAATTTCAGCCTCTACCGTATCGCGGGCTTTAAAAGATAACCCTTTAATTAGTGAAGCAACACGGGCAAAAATTAAAAAAACGGCAGCCGAGATGGGGTATCGCCCCAACGTAATGGCAGCCAACCTGCGAACAAAGCGAACCAACACCATCGGCGTAATTGTTCCACTAATCAACCGGCACTTTTTCTCATCGGTTATTTCAGGTATTGAGGATATTGCCTATAAACAAGGTTTTGCTGTTACCATTTCGCAGTCAAACGACAATTTTGAAAAAGAAAGTACCATTGCCCACACCTTGTTTGCCAATCGGGTTGACGGGCTCATCCTGTCTATCGGGATGCAAACAAAAACCTTTGATCATTTAAAACCTTTTGCCGAACGACACACGCCAATTGTATTTTTCGACCGTATTGTTGAGGAAATACCAGCACACAAGATAGTTGTTGACGATTTTGGAGGTGCCTACCGGGCCACACAACATCTGATTGAGCAAGGAAGAACCCGCATTGCACACATTACCGGCCCCCTAACCCTTCAGATTTATTCGAAACGCGAAGACGGGTATCGCCAGGCTTTAGCCGACGCCGGGCTGGAAATTAATAACGATTATGTGCTTCATAACAGCCTTACGCGCGAAGACGGATTAAGGGCCATAAAAAAGATGTTGGTGCAGAAAATAAGACCCGATGCTATTTTTTGTGCCAACGACACAACCGCTTTAAGTTCGATCATTTATTTAAAAGAAAAAGGCATACGCGTACCTGAAGATATTGCGATTGTTGGGTTTAGTAATGAACCCTACTCAGAACTGGTTACACCCGCAATTACCACCGTAAAACAACCGGGTTTTGAGATGGGACAAAAAGCAGCAGAATTGATTATCAACCAGATTAACAATAAAAAACAAGCTGAAACCTACCAAACCATAACGATGGATACGGAATTAATTATTAGAAGCTCCTCTGCCACAAAACAATAGACTGTATTATAAACATATTAAACATTTTTATTATAGGTAAAAGCTTACAGTCAAACAAGTTTTTCTGAAACAAAAACTAGTCGTTCCACTCCCTTTTTGAGACAAATTCTTATACCCCTTTACGCCATTAACCCCCACAAAACCAACAACTTTTTCATTCATTTTAGGCAATCAATATGTGTTACCAGGCTTAATGTGCCGTATTTTTGATAGTATAAAAGTACACATTGAAAACTAAGGGTAAAATATTGAAGAAGGGCTTACTTTTTGTTCTATTTGTTTTAGCTTTTATTGGGGTATACGCAGCTCCAAATTTAAAAACTACAGCCTTAGAACAAAGTACTCCTCCGGTGGCAAAAAACGACACTTTTATTCACATTGCCAAAAACAGGCTCACCTTAACAGGCAATGTTTTACTCAACGATTACGATCCTAACGGCGACAGAATTCAGATATACTTTGCCGAATCACCAAAAGAGGCCTACCTGCAAATGGATGACGATGGTAATTTCAGCCTCGAATTACCTAAACTTTACAGTGGTAAAATTCAATTTGAATATTACATTAAAGAAGTTACCGAGGCTGAATACATTGCACTGGCCCATGTTTATATCGAAATTATTGAAAACAGCGATTTAGACGAGGTTGAAGACAAAGTTGATTTGGATAATGATAACGATGGATTGCCTGACAGTGCCGAAGGTTTTCACCTGGATTCTGATAATGATGGCATTCCCAACCATTTCGATATTGACAGCGACAACGACGGGATTACCGACAACATAGAATGGCAGGACGAACACAATTATATTCCGCCATCGGGAATTGATGCCAACAATAACGGTTGGGATGATGCTTATGACCCTGAAATGGGAGGCATTTATTACCGACCGGTTGACACCGATGAAAACGGAGTGCCCGACATGCTTGACCGTGATTCGGATGCCGACGGCCGCAGCGACCTTACTGAAGCTTTTGACTTTAACGAAGACGGCCGGCCGGATATTCAACTCCTTTTCTCGGACGCCGACAACGATGGGCTGGATGATGCTTTTGATTGCGTTTTTAAAGGCAACGACCTCACTAATCCGATTGCAAGCAGTTGTATTCTTGGCGACTTAAATCAAAATGGTATTCGCGACTGGCGCGATTTCACCAGCCATTTTACCGCTCAGGAAGGCTACGCTTACCCAAATCCTGTCCTTCATTCTTTCCAACTTTACCATCCAAAACTAACATACAAGCAACAGATTAACATTCAGATTTTCAATATGAAAGGACAATTGCAGATGGTACATCAAACCAGCCATGGAAATGATTTGGTTCCAACATCCAAGCTGCAAAATGGAACTTATATTTTAAAAGCCACCTCCGATGTCTTTTCACACACCCAAAAGCTGGTCATTCAGCATTAATCACTTTTTTTAATCGTTTTTGCAACCCTCTACTTTTTCAGCTGTCCTTATTTGCATATTAATAAAAAGACCAAAAAGTACCTTTAGTCGATTCATAGCGTATGTTGGTCGTTTTTAAAAAAGCAGAAAAATAAGATGCACTACTTTTGTGCAAGTCAGAAAACAATAAGAATGTTTGGCCAGAACATTCTGAAAAAACAATTAAAAACGAAAGCCAAAAAATGATGAAAACAAACATGTTACTCCTGCTCCTTTTTTTGGGAGTTGCAGTACAAGCACAACACATTACCTTAAGTGGTTACCTAAAAGATGCCTCGAACGGAGAGGCTTTGATTGGTGCAACGGTTTATGTTGAAGAACTTAAACAGGGCACCGCCTCTAATCCCTACGGATTTTACTCGCTCACTATTCCGGCCGGCAGAACCTACACCCTGCAGGTTTCTTTTATTGGTTACGAAACCATTAAACAAAGAATTAGCGCTACTGAAAGCCAAAATGTTTCGCTTTCGTTAAGCGAAGAAACTGCCTTAATGGAAGAAGTTATTGTACGTGGCGAAGCAGCCAATGCCAATGTTGAACGTATTGAAATGGGTATGGAAAAGCTACCGGTAAAAACCATTCAAAAGCTTCCGGCTTTTATGGGCGAGGTAGATATTATTCGTACCATTCAACTACTACCCGGAATTCAGAGTGGCGGCGAAGCCAGTTCAGGGTTGTATGTGCGTGGCGGGGGCCCCGACGAAAACCTGATGGTACTCGATGAAGCTCCAGTTTACAATGCTTCGCACCTCATGGGTTTCTTTTCAGTTTTTAACTCCAATGCTATAAAAGATATTCAGGTGTACAAAAGCGGTATTCCTGCCGAATATGGCGGAAAGGCCTCTTCTGTTATCGATATCAGGCAAAAAGACGGCAACTCCAAACAATTCGGTTTTGACGGAGGTATTGGAAACCTATCAAGCCGATTAACACTTGAAGGGCCTATTATTAAAGACAAGTGGAGCTTTTTATTGGCCGGCCGGCGCACCTATTACGATGTACTGGGCAAAGCTGTAGGATTAGATGCCCTGGTTGACAACACCATTTATTTTTATGATTTAAATGGCAAATCGAACCTCGTGATTAATAACAACAACCGCATTTTTCTGTCGGGGTACATGGGCCAGGATGTTTTTGAGATGGGCGAATCAATGTACATGCAGTGGGGAAATGCTACGGCAACCGCACGCTGGAATCATATTTTCGGCGATAAACTGTTTATGAATATTTCCGCTATTTTTTCAAATTATGACTATAACCTGGGGGTTCCGGGCGATAATGCAGACAATTTTGATTGGTCGTCGCGGATAAAAGATTACAACGGTAAGGCGGACTTCACCTGGTTCCCGAACCCACAGAACACCGTGAAGTTTGGTGTCAACGCCATTAAACACCAGTTTCGTCCCGGAAAAATTGCCACCAACGGTGATCAATCCATGTTTTCGAATATGGAGTTGGCGCACTACAATGCCATTGAGAGTGCCGTTTACCTGTCGAACGAACAAAAAATATCTGAACGGTTTTCGGTGCAGTATGGCCTGCGTTTAAGTCATTTCCAGCAGGTTGGAAAAGGTGAAGTAAATATTTACCAAAACCCTGACAAACCAGATAAAGATGAAATTATTGAAACTATCAGCTATGGCAGTATGGATAAAATTGGCGATGCCTTTATACATCTCGAACCGCGTTTAAGCATGAAATACACCCTCGACCGGAACAGTTCGGTAAAAGGATCGTACAACCGCATGGTGCAAAACCTGCACCTCATTTCCAACACACAATCACCCACTCCGCTTGACATCTGGCTACCATCAAGCACCTACATCAAGCCGCTTAAGGTAGACCAGGTATCTCTTGGTTATTTCAGAAACTTTAAGCAAAACACCTGGGAAACATCGCTTGAGGTGTACTACAAAGACATGCAAAATGTATTGGATTACATTGAAGGCGCCGAGCTTTTCCTGAATGATGCTATTGAAACCGAGCTGCTGCACGGAACGGGCGAATCGAAAGGGTTGGAAATGCTGGTAAAAAAGTCGAAAGGAAAACTTACGGGCTGGCTGGGTTACACCTGGTCGGAAACAACCCGCGAGATTGAGGGGATAAACAATGGCAATCCTTATCCATCGTCGTACGACCGCACACATGATATCTCCCTGGTATCGAGCTACCAGTTAAACGACCGTTGGAACTTTGCAGCCAATTTTGTTTACGCCACCGGGAATCCTACCTCATACCCCGTAGCAAAATACAATATTCAGGGTAACCAGGTATACGAATATTCGGCCCGCAACAGTAACCGCATTCCCGATTACAACCGCCTCGACTTATCATTTACCTACGATTTTAAAAAGAATGTAAATCGCCGCTTTAAGCAATCAATAAACGTATCGGTGTACAATGTTTATGGCCGCCGAAATGCCTATTCGATAACTCCTGAGGCCAACGAAGGCAATCCCAACCAAACGGAATTTGTTCGCTTGTCGATAATCGGAGCTCCTATCCCATCCATCACTTACAACGTTAAATTTTAAAAGCTATGAAAACAGCACAACTATTAAAAGCACTTATCATCATCATTTTCGTGATTTTAGCCTTAGCTTCCTGCGAAGATGTGGTTGATGTGAACTTAAACGATGAAGATATCGACTTGATTTCGGTTGAAGCTTATATAAATACCAACATTGAAAACAATGTTTACGTAAAACTTGAGCGTACCCTGCCTGTTAACCAAACCGCACAAAACCCGGCCATCAGCAATGCCCAGGTCATGCTTACCGATGATGCAGCTACACCAAATACTATTATCCTGCAAGAACAGGGTGCATCAGGCATTTATTTACTTCCCGAAGACGTAACTTATCCGGGTGTTCCGGGACGAACCTACACCCTGACTGTTACAACAAGCGATGGAACAGTAATTACCGCACAGGAATATTTGCAGCAAGTAGAAAACCTGGATACTGTAAAAGTAAATTTAAGCGACAGAGGAAATTTCGAGTACCTCGGAGTTTACATTAACTCGCAGGAAACTCCGGGTTTGGGACATTATTACAAATGGGACATTTACATTAATGGCAATTTATTATATAGTGGCGAAGACCTGGCCTTTGCCAGCGATGAATTGGTGGATGGAAATTACATTTACGATATGCTGATTATGCTTGACTGGGAAGACGAAGAAGAAGATAAAATACTTCACACCGGCGATACGGTGGTGGTACACCAGTTATCGATATCAGAAGAAGCTTACAAGTTTTATTGGGGAATGAGCGACCAGGCATGGGCCGGAGGTCCCTTTAGTGTTCCGCCTGCAAATATACCGGGCAACCTTAACTCAAGCGATGGTAAACGGGTTTTGGGTCTGTTCTCTGCTCGCGATATTTCGGTTGGCAACCCGGTAATTATCGACGAATCAAATTACACTCCGGTTATTTCCAGTGTTCCAAAAAACTAATTTAAAGTGGCTAAACCTGTTTTTTAAAATTAGAAACAACCAAAAACGAAGCTTGTAAAAGGATTTTTGCAAGCTTCGTTTTTGATGTCGCTATTAATTGCTACTTTTCGTTAATTTTGCTGCTTTACCCAAAATGAACAATAAGATTGAAAAAATATCGACTTATTTAAAAGTAGAACAACTTAAAAACGACAAACGTGTAGTTATTTTTTTGGTGTGTTTACTCATTGCCACCGTACTTTGGTTTTTAAATGCTCTTGAAAAAGACTATACCACAACCATTTCGTACCCGGTGCGGTATGTTAGTCCGCCCAGCCATCAGTTTTTAGCCAACCAACCACCCGAAAAACTCGATTTAAAGGTTGATGCTCATGGTTTTACCTTGTTGCGCCACAAACTAAGCTTTGCCTACTCACCCATTATTTTAAACCTGAGTAATATTACCCGAAACCTGGAGTCCAATGGTGGAGAATTCCTGGTTCCCAGCAGTTCCTTACTGCGGCGTATTTCAAGCCAAATCAGCAACGAAATAAAACTTCAACAGGTAAATCCCGATGTAATTCGCATTAAGCTCGACAGTTTGAAAACCAAAACTATCCCGGTAAAAGCGAATCTTTCTGTTAATTTTAAACCACAGTTTAATTACAAAAACCCGGTGCTGCTAAAACCGGCAGAAGTAAAAATAACGGGGCCGGCCTCAGTGGTAGATACCATTCGCCACCTATTTACCGAGGAACGAACGTTTAACGAACTTGATGCAAACATTAATCGCAATATCAAAGTCGTACACCCTGAAAACACATCACTTATTCCGGAAGAAGTGCTCTTGCAAATTGAAGTAGAGAAATATACCGAAAAACAGCTACGTTTGCCCATTCAGGTGATTAATAAACCTGCTGATATAAACATAAAACTTTTTCCTTCGGAACTGACGCTAACCTGCCTTGTGGGCCTAAGCGAATTCGACAATATTTCAGCTGCCAATTTCCGCGCAGTTATTGATTACCAGGCCATAAGTGATAACGAAAGTAGGTTACCCGTTAAAATCAGTAATAAACCGTCCTTTGTCCAAATCAGCAGGTTCGCCCCCGAATCGGTTGAATACCTTATTGAAACCTATTAAAGTATGGCATTGAAAATTGGCATTACAGGAGGAATTGGAAGCGGGAAGTCGGTAATCTGCCGCGTTTTTAAACAACTTAGTACGCCGGTTTTCGAGGCCGATGTGTGGGCCAAACAACTTGTAAATACCCACGCAGATATAAAAACCCGACTAATTGACTGGTATGGTACCGACATTTATACCTCAAATGGCACAATTGACCGAAAAAAGCTGGCTGGCATAATTTTTAATAATCAACTTGAACTGGAGAAAGTAAATAATTTAATCCATCCGGTTGTTCGCCAGGAATTTCTTAGCTGGGCCGAAAATCAGGAAAGTCCATACGTGATTCACGAGGCCGCCATTTTATTTGAAAGCGGCTTCTACAAAATGATGGACTATAACATTCTGATATCGGCACCAGAAAAAGTGCGCATTGAACGGGTAATGAAGCGCGACAAGGTAAGCGCAGCAATAGTAAAAGAAAGAATAAACAAACAATGGACCGACGAACAAAAACGGCCATTGGCAAATGTGGAACTGGTTACCAACGATAAAAACCTGCTTATTCCACAAATTTTAAAAATTGATAAACAACTAAAAGAACATGGCAAAATTTGGTAAATGGATAGGCGGAGGCCTGGGTTGGGCATTTGGTGGCCCACTGGGCGCAATTCTAGGCTTTGCAGTTGGCGCAATGGTTGATGGCGGCAAAGAGGCCGTAAAACATGGTGCAACAAGTGGTTATTCGTCGCGCACAACAACAGGTGGTTATGTTATGAGCCTGCTGGTGCTGGTAGCTGCCGTAATGAAAGCCGATGGCAAAGTGTTAAAATCGGAACTCGACTATGTAAAGAAATTTATGGTACACAACTTTGGCGAAGATTCAGCCCAGGAAGCCATAAAGATGCTGCGCGACCTGCTCAATCAAACCATTCCGGTTAACGAAGTGTGTAACCAGATTAAAGCCAATATGAATTACTCTGCACGTTTGCAGCTGGTTCATTTCCTGTTTGGAATTGCACAAGCCGACGGGCAGGTAGATGCCTCGGAACAAAAACTGATTACCCATATTTGCGACCAGATGGGCATAAGCAACGCCGATTTTGAATCAATTCAGGCCATGTTTGTTCCGAATACCGATGGCGATTTTAAAATTCTGGAAATTGAGCGCTCGGCTACCGACGAGGAACTGAAAAAAGCGTACCGGAAAATGGCGATGAAATACCACCCCGACAAGGTGAGTAATCTGGGCGAAGAAGTGCAGAATGCAGCCAAAGAAAAGTTTCAGAAAGTAAACCAGGCCTACGAAAACATAAAAAAAGAACGGAAGATAGCTTAAGTAGTAGCCAGTCGTAGTTTTCACTTCGTTCGAAATTCGAATAATGAAAATCATCTCAACAAACATAGCTGAGGCCCGAACCATTAGTTGGAAGGGCAAGGAGGTTCCCACCGGCCTCTATAAATTTTCGGTGAATTCGGGTATTTACCTCGGAACAGAAGATGTGGTTGATGACAATGTGATGGACCGAAAATACCACGGGGGCATTGATAAAGCCTGTTATTTATATTCGGCCGACCACTACAACTACTGGCAGCAAAAGTACCCTGATTTGGAAATGCCCTGGGGAATGTTTGGCGAAAATCTTACTGTTGAAGGTCTCAATGAAAAAGAGACCAACATCGGCGACACCTATAATATTGGCGAAGCGTTGATACAGGTAACACAACCCCGCCAGCCCTGCTTTAAGCTCGAATTTCGTATTCCGGATAATCAGATTGTACGCAAATTTGTAGAATCCGGTTTTTCCGGGATTTATGTGCGGGTTCTGAGAAATGGCCATGTAAAACCTGGTGATTCCATGCAATTGGTAGAGAGAAAGACCGCACTTTCAATTTTCGAGGTCTATTCCCTGCTCTATGCTGCTGAATACAATGCACTTGTTAAAACAGCTGTAAACGACCCTTTTATTGCAGAGAGTTGCAGACACGATTTGCTTAAACGCTGGAGTGACGCCATGTAATTACCAGCAGAAGAATTAGCTGGCCATTCAGTTAGAATTGTTATAAATAGCACTGAAATCAACACTTCCGGGGTTACCTTTCCCCCTTTTTACAGAATATATAAGTGGACAAGGAAGGAAGTGCAAACCTCTTTTCAACCATTAAATCAGAAGTGCAACATCAAATTGCAAAAGACATTAAGGAGGCTTTGAAGATGGCCTCCTTTCTTATTTCCTGAGTTTTAAACTACATTCTTTCAGGCATTTCGATACCCAACAGCCCCATGCCGTTTTTAACAACCTGCCCAACTGCCGAAGCCAGCACCAGTCTGAAATTTTTCACGGCCTCATCGGCTTCGCCTAAAATAGAATGATCGTGATAAAACTGGTTGAATTCTTTTACTAACTCGTAACAGTAGTTGGCAATTATGGCCGGGCTGTAGTTGTCGCCGGCTTCCTGCACAGCTGCCGGGAATAATGAAATGCGTTTCAGCAATTCTTTTTCTTTTAATGAAAGAGCGCTTAAGGCAAGGTCAGTATTTATTGATATATTCTGGTTGGCAGCTTTTCGCAGCACCGACTGAATACGTGCATAGGTATACTGAATAAACGGGCCGGTGTTTCCGTTAAAGTCAATCGACTCCTCGGGGTTAAACATCATATTTTTGCGTGGGTCAACTTTTAGTATAAAATATTTTAATGCACCCAGGGCAATCATTCGAAATGTATTTTCGGCATCTTCTCCAGTCAATGAATCCAATTTTCCTAACTCTGCCGACATATCGCGCGCTACTTTAACCATGCCCTCTACCAGGTCGTCGGCATCAACAACGGTTCCTTCGCGCGATTTCATCTTTCCTGATGGCAGCTCCACCATGCCATACGAGAAGTGGTACAAATCTTTCCCCCAGCTAAAACCCAGTTTATCCAGTAAAATAGCCAATACCTGGAAGTGGTAGTTTTGCTCGTTACCCACCACGTAAACCATTTTATCAATGGGGTAATCGTTAAAACGCATTTTGGCGGTACCAATATCCTGGGTCATATAAACCGAGGTACCGTCGCTGCGTAAAAGAATTTTCTGGTCCAGTCCGTCTTCAGTTAAGTCGGCCCACACCGAGTTATCTTCGCGTTGATTAAAAGTACCTTCTTCAAGGCCGCGCAACACCTCCTTTTTTCCAATCAGGTAGGTATCTGATTCGTAGTAGATCTTATCGAAATCAACTCCCAGCGTTTTATAGGTTACATCGAAGCCTGCGTATACCCAACTGTTCATCATTTTCCACAGCTCAACAGTTGCTTCATCTTTAGCTTCCCACTTTCGCAATAATTCGCGGGCAGCAATTATCGATGGCGCCTGGTTTTCTGCATCTTCTTTCGAAACGCCTTTTTCAACCAGCTCTGCAATTTCGGCTTTATAATGTTTGTCGAATTCAACGTAGTATTTTCCAACCAGGTGGTCGCCTTTCATTCCAGTACTTTCAGGAGTTTCACCATTACCCCATTGTTGCCAGGCATACATCGATTTGCAAATGTGGATACCACGGTCGTTTACAATGTTTGTCATTACCACCTTTTTGCCGTTGGCTTTTAGAATTTCTGAAATTGAAAAGCCCAATAGGTTGTTTCTGATGTGGCCCAGATGAAGCGGCTTATTGGTGTTGGGCGATGAATATTCAACCATTACCAACTCGCTGTTTTCGGCTACCGGTGTAAATCCAAATTCAGTATTGGTATACCCGGTTTTTAAAATGTCGAGCCAGTAATTTTTGCTAATCTCCAGGTTTAAGAATCCTTTTATAACATTGAAGTTTTCAACCGTTTCGATATGCTCAACCAGGTATTTTCCCAAGTCTTCGGCTGTTTGTTCGGGTGCTTTTTTTGAGTATCGTAAAAAAGGAAAAACCACAACGGTTATATCGCCGTCAAAATCTTTACGGGTATTCTGAACCTGTACCTGTTGTTCCTGCATGTCTGCTCCGTATAAAGTTTTTAACGCTTCAACGGTTCCTTTCTGAATTAAACTTTCAATACTCATAATTAAGCTGCTATTTTTTTGAGACCGCAAATATAACACTTTAAGCCCTATAAACACGAAAAGCCCAGCCTTACGACTGAGCTTTTCCTAAATATTTAAATAAACCTTACTTACGAATTTTTGCTACTTCAAATTCTGCTCTACGGTTTTTCTGCTTGTTCGAAATAGTTGTATTCGGAACAGCAGGTTTAGTTTCGCCATAGTTATTTGAGCCAACGTAAGCGTTGTTAACACCTTTTTTCAATAAGTATTTAACAACGGCTTGTGCACGTTTTTCTGAAAGTTTCATGTTGTAACCTTCAGCACCGATGCTACAAGTGTGACCACCAATTACGATGTCGTATTCTTTAGCCGCATTCAATTGGTCAGCTAACTTATCCAATTCAGCCATACCTGCAGGTTTCAGCTTGTCGCTATCAAAATCAAAGTAAATGGTTGGGATAGTGATATCAGCCCAGTCTGGACAACCATCGTTGCTGGCAGGTCCTTTTTCAGAAGGACACTTGTCTTCGCAGTCGATTACACCGTCACCATCTGAATCAAGCGGACATCCATCAGCATCAACCGGACAACCTTTTGGTGTGTCAGGACACTTGTCTTTGTGATCTGGAACACCATCGCCGTCAGTATCAGGACATCCATTGAATTTTGCTAATCCAGGAGTATCCGGGCACTCGTCATCTTTATCAGCAATACCGTCACCATCTCTGTCTGGACATCCTGCCAATTCAGGTTTTCCTGGCTCATCAGGACATTCATCTTTGTAATCAGGAACACCGTCACCATCCGAGTCAATGGGGCATCCTTTTTCATCAACCTGTACTCCGGGAGGTGTGTTCGGACACTCGTCTTTTCTATCCGGTACGCCATCGCCATCAGAATCTTTTGCTTTTCCAAGTGCAAATTCAAGCACACTTGTTACCATAATATGGTCGTCGGTTACTGTGGCTCCAACACCGTCAACACTTCTCATTCCTTCAATACCTTTAACGTAAGAAGCAGCTACAAATAACGAAGTATTGTCGCTAACCGGGAATTTCAAACCGGCACCGGCATCGAAATTAATACCTGATTCCAGGTTATCCCACATCATACCCGGACCTGCAAACAGGTATGGCTGAACAGCATTGTCTTCGTTGTATAATTTTAAACGAAGATTTAACAAGGTATTAAATACGTCAATACCCGGCTCGTCAAAAGAAAGTCTGTTGTCAAGCATCAGGTCGAAACGGGGACTTAAGTATCGACTGATGTAAAAATCGGCCAGGAAGCCAGTATTTTCACTTTCAAGGTTATAGTCGATACCAGGTCCTACACCAATAGCCCATTTGTTATCAGAGTTTTGAGCCATCGCTGAACCCATCATCAAAACAAGGGCAAAAAAGAAAAGAGTAAATTTTTTCATAGTTTTGAAATTATTTTTGTTTTTTGTTGAATTCTATGGGCAATTTAGAAATTAATTTCCATGTATCAAAAAAAGTTATTGCCCTTAATTTTATGCTTAATAATATTTTTTAACAAATTTAAACATTAAAGCGCAATAAATTCAAAATATAAAACATTTTGTTTTCAATAATCGATATAGAAACCACAGGACAGAGCTATAAAAACGGTAAAATTACTGAAATTGCCATTTATCAGCACAACGGGCAGGAAATTACCGACTCGTACTCAACACTGATTAACCCGGAAATGGATATTCCATATTTTATTACAGAACTGACAGGAATTGATAACCACATGGTAAAATCGGCTCCTAAGTTTTACCAGATTGCCAAAAAGATTGTAGAAATGACCATGGGCAGAACTTTTGTGGCCCACAATGTTAGTTTTGATTATAAATTTATACAGGAAGAGTACAGACGTTTAGGCTACGATTACCACCGAAAAACCATGTGTACGGTTAAGTTATCGCGCAAGCTTTTGCCCGGGTACCAATCGTATTCGCTTGGGAAGTTATGCGCTCAACTCGGAATTGAAATCAATGGCCGGCATCGCGCTGCCGGCGATGCGCTTGCCACTGCAAAGTTATTTAATATGCTGGTTGACCGAAGTGATTTACTGGGTAATCCGAAAGCAGTTAACAACTACAAATTGTTTTAATCAGCTGTTTCTTCGCTTGTTGTTTCTTCGTCCTCGGTTTCCGAAAAATCGAGCATATCTTTTTCCTGTAAAGCGTTATACCACAACAATACTTTTTTGATATCGGAAACATAAACACGTTCCTGATCGTAATCAGGCAACACTTTTTCGAAATATGCTTTTAACTCATTTCCCGAAGATTTTGGAGAAATAGCTGCACCTCCATTTTCGCTGTCTGAAATAGATTTAAAAACATCTTTCAAAGGGATGTCTCCTTCGTAGGTATAAATGGCAATATCTTCCAATGCCGATACTTTTGCGGTAGAATAAACTGGTATACGTTTTTTTGTATCTAACGATTCTACAATAATGCTGTTTTTACTTTCGGCAACCATTTTAAAAAGTCCCGAGTGTCCTGAAATTGCTAATATCCCTTTTAACATGACTATCTAAATTTTCGGCGAAGATACAATTTTTACAGTTTTCGAAAAGCCGAACCTACGATGTAATAAGCCGGGAGCCTGCAAGACTTTGCATACTCCCGGCTCAAAATATTAATTTACAAACACTTAAACCAAGCGTTAAAACAATTTAATTAAATCCTATTTTATAAATAATGCCTGTTTTAAACCACCTTCCCGGCTGAATAACATTGCCAATATCGTTGTATTCTTTATCAAAAATATTATTTACCGAAACAAACACTGAATACTTTTTTTGCTGGTAATTTAATTTTCCGTCGAACACGGCAAAAGCTTCGTAGTTTACCTCCTCAACCGGCAGTTTATTTTCAAAAAGCGTATACGTTCCTTCCCTGTCCTGAAAAACAAAACGTAAATCGAATGTTAATCCACTGGCCAGTTGCTGGCTAAACGAGCTCACCAACTTGTGTTTTAAGTTATCCAATGCGTAATTCGAAACAAAATCTGCATCCACTTTCTCTACATTATTATATAAATAGCTTATTTGTACGTTTGGCAATTGTTTCCCAAACTTATTTCGTAAAAGCAATTGTGCCTGAATCTCGGTTCCAAGGTTATTAATTTCGGTCAGGTTTTGCGGCTGCCAGATTTCGGTGTCCGGATTTTCTTTTACCCAGTCAATAATGTCTTTCCCCTGGCGATAAAAAACAACAGCATGCCCTCTAATCCAGTCCGAACTATACTTTACTCCCCCTTCTATAGTTGCTGATTTTTCTGGTTTCAAATCGGGGTTTCCAATATTCGACGGACCATCGTAATACAAGTCGGTGAATGTTGGCATGCGTAACGATGTATTGTAACTGGAGTAAAGTTTAACTGCGTCAGAGGCTTTGTAACTCACATCAATTCCTGGAAACACATTCACTCCCAAATCACTCCCCGAAATATAATTGGTCATCAGTCCGGCAGTAAAAGTCCAGTTATTGCGGTACAAGGCATGCTCTAAAAAACCGGAGATAATTTCTCGCTCGTCTGACTTTGTAAACTGAGCATCTTCACCCGGAACATCAATAGGCCTATCCATTTCGTTGCCCAATACATTACTAAATATTTCTTCCGACCGAAACTCTACACCAAATGCTGTTTTTCCGGCTGCCCATTTTACCCACCAATTTAAGTTGGTACCATAAACCTTGGTTAAATGATAATTATGCGAAGAGTACCAGCCCGGCATGGTGTCGTTTCCCCAAGTGTAGTAACCGTCATTTGTTGGTTTGTATTTATCGGTACGATAAAGTTCAAATCTATCCTGGTGCCTTCGGTAATAGGTTGCCGGACTAAAATGGAAAGTACCCTGACTTTCCCATTTTGCCGAAGCAAACAATGTTTTGGTAGCTTCATACTGATTTGGATATTTGGGCGTATAAAAGCTGTTGGCACCAAAACCTTTTTCAGAAATCCCGAGCTGGAATTTCAACACTCCTTTGGTGGTGTTTAGCCGGGTTGAATAAAACCCGTTTAATTCGTTAAAATCGGTATTGTTAATATACCCATCTGACCTTTTTCCGCTAAATGCCAGCAGATGCTGCAATTTACCCGTAGAAAATGCTCCCGAAAGGTTTCCATCAAAATAACCATAGCTTCCACCCGATACAGCTGCTTCTACCTCGCTAGAAGCACTTTGCCGTGTAACAATATTTATGGCCCCCGAAAAAGCGTTGGGCCCGTATACACGTGCTGCTGGTCCTTGAAGAACTTCTATCCGCTGGATCTGGGCTAAACTTACCGGAAGATTTAAATTGTGATGGCCGGTTTGCGGGTCGGTGATATTAATGCCATTTAACAAGATTAAGGTTTGGTCGAAAGTACCGCCGCGAACGCTTACATCCGCTTGCACTCCCTCGGTACCACGTTGTCGTACATCAATGGCAGCAATGTACTCCAACAAATCCTGAACACTTTGAGCCGGTGCCGTCTCAATTTCTTTTCTCTCAATCACGGAAACAATCCGTGCCACCTGCGAATACAAAGCAGGCGTTCGTTGCGCACTAACCTCAATCTCATCAAGGTCGAACTCCATTTTAACTTCAGAAGTATCCTGAACAATTGCCATTGAGATTACCGGTGCTGAAATAAAATAAATAACCGATAAAACTGCTATAACAACTTGTTTTCGGACAGTGAGAAATGAAGAATAATTTTTTCTTCCCCACCTTCTGAAAGTTAAAACGGATTGCGCATTCTGGTTTAACTTTACATTTCTCATTGTATTAATTTTTTGAATTTATATGGGTTTTAAGAAAATCGATTTATTCGAATCGACTCAATCATCCATAAATTCGGGAGGCAAATATACAACTTAAATTGGTTTACACGAGGCTTTCCAAAATCAACTATCGACCGAAACAAAGAGTTAACAAAGCCTTGCGTAACTTTTAACCAATCAACACCTTACACACAATAGAGAATCTTTATATCGTATAGAAAGAATCAACCAATTTATTGCTTCATTTATTTGCAAATAGGGAGGACTTTGTCTTAAATTTGTTTAGACAAATTAAAAATAACGCGCCATGACTCAGATTCAATTTAATAACGCTTTGCTCGGATTGAGCGACAAATTACACTACTATGCCTTAAGTTTAACTGCCGACTCGGAAAAGGCTGACGACCTGTTGCAGGAAACTTTTCTGAAAGCATTAACCTATCGTGATAAGTTTACACAGAACACGAATTTTAAAGCATGGATATACACCATTATGAAGAACACCTTTATTAATGATTACCGTAGAAATGTTAAAACAAAGAACACCTTTGATGGTTCAAACAACGATTTCCATCTAATGTTTTCAAAAGATAAAGTTTATCCTGCTCCGGATTCATTTTACAGCTCGAAAGAGATAAACAAGAGCATCAATGCTTTAGAAGATGAATACCGCATTCCGTTTACAATGTTTTTAGACGGTTATAAATACAAAGAAATTGCCGAAGAGCTGGATTTGCCATTGGGAACGGTTAAAAGTCGCATCTTTTTCACGCGTAAAAAGCTGGAAAAAGCATTGAACGAATACGCAGAAAATTAATAATAGAGAAAGTGAATTGGTTTTTGGAAAGGTCTTCAAGTTGAAGACCTTTTTTTATTTTTGAAAAAATAAACATTTACCATGAAGAAAATTGCGGTTCATTTAGCCGAAGGATTTGAAGAAATTGAAGCTATAAGTATTATCGATGTGCTAAGGCGTGCCGATTTGGATATAGAAATTGTTTCGATGAACAAAACAATGGAAGTTACCGGGTCACACCAAATCACCGTGAAAGCCGATACCTTGTTTGAAGACCTGGATTACGATAACATCGATATGATAGTGCTTCCGGGCGGAATGCCGGGGGCGGCAAATTTAAAAGCTCACAGCGGCCTACGTGAGCAAATCTTAAATTTTAATGATATGAAAAAGCCACTGGCAGCTATTTGTGCAGCTCCGATGGTTTTTGGCAACCTGGGTTTGCTGAAAGAAAAACAGGCAACCTGTTACCCGGGATTTGAAGATGAATTACACGGGGCAATTATTACCGGAGAGGCAGTGGAGGAAGCAGGAAATATAATTACCGGAAAAGGTGCCGGTGTTGCTATCGATTTTGCTTTAAAAATTGTGGAAAAGTTTAAGGGAAAAGAAGTTGCCAATGAACTGGGTGCTAAAATGATTGTACAGTAAAAAATATTACAACAAAAAAGCCGCCTCAATTTATGAAGCGGCTTTTTTATATCTCAAACTAACTTATTTCGTTTTTTCTTCAATCCAGTTTTTGGCATTTACAAAAGCCTGAATCCATGGAGCAACCTCATCGGCTTTTCTGCCGGCAGGATAATTTGCCCAAAGGTGCGGTTTGAAAGCACGCTCCAGGTGAGGCATCATTACCAAATGACGACCATCATCAGAACACAATGAGGCAGCGTTAAAGTGCGATCCGTTAGGATTACCCGGATAACCTTCGTTGCTGTATTTCATCGGAATATTGTACTGATCTTCGTTAAACGGCAGGTAGAATTTACCTTCGCCGTGTGCCACCCAGATTCCGAGTTTCATGCCGGCCATATTTTCCAACATCACCGATTTGTTATCCTGAATATCAACATTCAGGAACGACGATTCAAATTTGCCCGATTCGTTGTGCAACATCTTGGGCTGAATACTGTGTTCAGGATAAACTACGCCTAATTCTACCATTACCTGGCAACCGTTACAAACACCTAAACTCAGTGTATCTTCACGCTGGTAAAATTTCTCCAGTGCAACACGTGCTTTCTCGTTGAATTTAAAAGCTCCGGCCCAGCCTTTTGCCGAACCAAGTACATCGGAGTTAGAGAATCCACCAACGAAAACAATCATATTCACGTCTTCCAGGGTTTCGCGTCCTGCAATAAGGTCGGTCATGTGAACATCTTTCACATCCATTCCGGCAAGGTACATGGCGTAAGCCATTTCGCGGTCACCATTTACACCTTTCTCACGAATAATGGCAGCTTTAACTCCCGATGCTGTTCGACGTTTCAGGTCGATACCTAAATCGGCAGCTTTTCCGGTGAAATCTTTAAAATCAAATTTTAAAGCCTGGTTTTTATAATTCTGGTAACGCTCAAGGGCTTTTTCTTCTCCACTTTGTTTGCGGTCTAATAAATACGAAGTTTTAAACCATAACTCGCGTAAGGAGTTGATATCAAAGTCAGCCTCAATGGTACGGTTCATCACCCTCACTTTGCGGTAAGGAACAGGAAATCCTAACGACAGAAAGTCAACACCTGCTTCTGTCAGTTGCTTTTTCACTTCGTCGCCATCTGCACACTGAATTACAATTCCGGGATTCTCGGCCAACAGAATTTTTGCCAGATCTTCTTCCTCAAAAGCAGTTACATCTACTTTCATTCCGCCTTTTACATTGGCAAAACACATCTCAAGCAATGCAGTGATCAGACCTCCGGAAGCCACATCATGCCCGGCAAGAATAAGATCCTGTTCGATAAGATCCTGAACTTTATTAAATGCTGTTACAAATTTTTCCGGATCGGCAACGGTTGGAGCAACACGTCCCAGTTTATTGATTGATTGCGCAAAAGCACTTCCG
>ENA-ORCQ01000048-ORCQ01000048.1-marine-metagenome-genome-assembly--contig:-NODE-48-length-138966-cov-6.440683_pt1 | contig 138966 bp, 93 predicted proteins | sample MGYA00237780_ERZ508510 | MGnify/ENA primary metagenome ERZ508510 (study PRJEB26181, sample SAMN06268981) | marine metagenome | isolation source: Tt an E2 anaerobic enrichment on eucalyptus from sediment...
CCATAAACGACAAGTCAATGTAAAGAATCTCTTTACTTTCGTCGTTTACCAAAACAGGTTCAACAACTTTTTTCACATCCGTAACTTCGCCCGACGATGAAATGATTACAGTACCCGGTGCCAACACCACATCGTCTTTGTATTTCTGTGTCATCGACATTGAATCTTTACCTGTCGGGATGTTAATTCCCAAAGCACAGGCAAAATCGCTGGCGGCTTTTACGGCATTGTAAATACGGGCATTTTCTCCCGGATTTTTAGCCGGCCACATCCAGTTGGCACTCAACGAAACACTTTTGATTTTATCAGGCATAGGCGCCCAGATAATATTTGTCAGCGACTCGGCAATGGAAAGCACCGAACCTCTTTCTGCATCAACCAGTGCAGCTACCGGCGCATTACCAATTGCAGTTGCAAAACCGGCTTTTCCCTGGTAGTCGAGTGTTATAACACCGCAGTTATTCAGTGGTAATTGCAACTCGCCCGCACATTGCTGTTTGGCAATTCGTCCGGTTACCGAACGGTCTACTTTGTTGGTTAGCCAGTCTTTACTTGCCACCGATTCCAGTTGAATAGTCTGCTCTACAAGATCATATATTTCTTCCCAGTTGTATTCTAATTCATCAAATTCCGGCACGATGGTTTCGTCTTCCAAAACGGTTTTTGGAGGATTTCCGAACATGTATCCCAGTTGCCAATCGATTGATTTTTCGCCGGTTGTTGAGTTTTCGAAAGTAAACTGCATGTCGCCGGTTGTTTCGCCAATTTCGTAAATTGGTGCACGTTCGCGTTCGGCAATTTTACGAAGCAGTTCAACATGTTCCGGTTTCATAACCAGTCCCATTCTTTCCTGCGACTCGTTACCAATAATTTCTTTTTGCGAGAGTGTTGGATCACCAACAGGCAATTTCGCAGTATCAATTTTTCCTCCTGTAGTTTCAACCAGTTCCGACAAGCAGTTTAGGTGACCACCCGCACCGTGGTCGTGAATTGATACGATTGGATTATCATCAGCTTCACTCAATGCACGAATAGCATTGTAAGCTCTTTTCTGCATTTCAGGGTTGGCACGTTGTACCGCATTCAACTCGATGGCATTTTCAAATTCACCGGTTGCTACCGACGAAACAGCACCACCGCCCATTCCAATGCGGTAGTTATCGCCACCAAGCAATACCACTTTATCGCCTTTTTCCGGATCGTCTTTCAGGCTGTCTTTTTTATTTCCGAAACCAATACCTCCGGCAAGCATAATTACTTTATCGTAACCATATTTTACAAAGTCCTCAAAATGCTCAAAAGTAAGTAAGGAACCAGTAATTAACGGCTGGCCGAATTTGTTACCGAAATCGCTGGCACCGTTTGATGCTTTTATCAGAATCTCTTCCGGTGTTTGGTACAACCAATCGCGTTCTTCGGTTGCCTGTTCCCACGAGCGCATTGCTTCCGTTCTCGGGTAAGAAGTCATGTAAACTGCTGTCCCGGCAATTGGCAATGCTCCTTTTCCTCCGGCAATACGATCGCGAATTTCTCCCCCTGTTCCTGTAGCCGCACCGTTAAAGGGCTCAACCGTTGTTGGGAAGTTATGTGTTTCGGCCTTCAACGAAAGTACGGTTTCAATATCTTTTACTTCAAAAAAGTCGGGTTTATCTTGTGTTTTCGGGGCAAACTGTTCAACAACGGGGCCCTGAACAAAGGAGCAGTTGTCTTTATAGGCCGAAATTATGGCATTCGGATTTTCTTTCGACGTCTTTTTAATCATCTGGAAAAGTGAAGATTCCATTTCTTTTCCATCGATAATAAAGGTTCCGTTAAAAATTTTATGCCTACAGTGTTCCGAGTTCACCTGGGCAAAACCATACACTTCGCCATCGGTAAGCGGGCGTCCCATTTCTTTTGATACACCATTCAGGTACTGAATTTCGTCGTCACTTAAAGCCAATCCTTCCTGTGCGTTGTATGCTGCAATATCTTCAATATTCAAAATCGGATCGGGTTCTTTATCAATCGCAAAAATCTGTTGATCGAGCCCGTTGTAGATTGCCTGAAGCATTGGGTCGAACTTTGCTTTTTCGTTTTCTACTTCGAAAAATTCCTCCATTCTTCGGATTCCTTCGATACCCATGTTTTGGGTGATTTCAACGGCGTTTGTACTCCACGGAGTAAGCATCTCTTTACGTGGGCCAACAAACCAGCCATCCATTTTTTGAGGTTTTAAACTTTCGGCTCCTGAAAATAACCATACCAGTTTTTCGATGTTTTCGTCGCCTAAGGGCTGTGCAGAATAAACTGCGATAATACTGTTACTTTGAGTTTTAAAGAATTGAATCATGTTGCAGCGAACTATTAATTTAAGAACATGTTGTAAAACACGCTGCAAAGATAAAAAATATTAATTGGCAAGTCGGTTAAGTTATAACAATAAGACAACAGTTTTTTAACACCGAAAACGTTAAATAGGATTAAAACACGGCGGATTTCATTTTTTCTGGTTTTCTTTGGGCAAAATTAAGTACATGAGAGCTTTATTATTTAGTATAGTTATGGTTGTTTTGGTTTCGTGCAGTTCGCAACGAATGGTGCAAAAATCATACATTGGCCAACCGTTATCTACTATGGAATCGGAATTTGGTAAGCCCATAACCGTTTTTAACAAAGAAAGTGGTGATATATACATATTTGAAAAAGTTGAATTTTTAAAAAGTACGGAGATCAGCCAACACAAACTTACGCTCGACCCGATGGTAACTCCTCAGGTAAAAAAAACATCGCGCTACACGGCAACTGTTGTTAACGGAACAATTAAAAAGTTGGAGCTCGCTGAAGAATACGATCGTAATATTAAATAATTCGTGAAAAACGCTGAATTACAAAAAATCAGATTGTAGTAAGCAGGTTAAAAGAAATTTTATAGTTTTGCAGGCACGTTCAAAAAAATAATGCCCAGGTGGTGGAATTGGTAGACACGCAAGGTTGAGGGCCTTGTGGGAAGATTTTCCCGTGCAAGTTCGAGTCTTGTTCTGGGCACGACGCAAAAATCATCAAAAATTAAAAGCGCTTAAAATCAATGTTTTAAGCGCTTTTTTGTTTTCCAGAAAGTCAAAAAAGCGCAAAAAAAGTCAAAGTAAACGAGACTTTATCGAGAACAAACATTTTTTTCAAGAACTGTTCTCGGCAAATCGTGTAACTCTCTCTTTTACAACATTTAAATTGATACGAATTGACTCGATTTGGTGTTGAAATACAGGGTCAAAATGGGTATTTTTAACCAACAATCGAGAACAATTCTTCTAACACTTTAAAATGAAGAAATTATGAGATTGACGATTAACTTTTTGATGAAAAAATCGAGACAGAAAAACAATGGAGAAATCCCTGTCTACGTGAGATTTACTATGAATTCAAAACGAGTAGAATTATCTACCGGAATTTACTACCATTCTGATAAATGGGATGATGTTGGGCAACAAATCAGAGGTAGAACAGAGTCAGCCAGAATACTTAATAATAGGCTGGACAAAATCCAAAATGAAATTCAGGACCATTATAATAAGCTAAAATCTAGCGGTGAAGAATTTAATGTCACAACCATAAAAAACAAACTACTCCACATTGATGAAAGTAAGGGGATACTTAAAATATTCGATTACTACTTAAATAGCATTCTTGAGAAACTGGATAAAGGCTACTCCATGGAAACCTATAAACACTATAAGTCGTCCAGAAAGAGATTGGCAGCCTTTATCAAGTTTCAATATAAAAAGGCCGATTATCCAGTTGAGTCGATTGATTATAAATTTTTGGATGCTTTCGATGTTTATCTGAAAAAAAGGTTTAAAGTCCACCAGAATACGGCATGGAATTATCACAAACATTTACGACGTGTTTTAAATCTCGCGGTTTCAATGGATCACATACAAAAAAATCCATACAATAAATATAAAGTAGACTTAAAGGAAACTCATCGTGAATTTTTGACATCTGAAGAACTCGCTAAAATCGAAGAAAAAGATATTCAGATTGAACGTTTATCTGCAGTTCGTGACATATTTGTTTTTGCCTGTTATACTGGCCTTTCCTATTCTGATATTTCTAAATTAAGTAAACAGCACTTGCAAAAGGGTATCGATAAAAACGAATGGATAATCATTGACAGGTCTAAGACCAATAACCGGTGCCGAATTCCGATTCTACCGAAAGCCAAAGAGATTTTAGAGAAATACAAGAATTATCCCAAGAATCACAACAAAGACCAATTACTTCCCGTGCTAACTAATCAGAAGATGAACAGTTACCTGAAAGAGTTGGGCGATATATGCAACATAAACAAAAGTATTACAATGCACATGGCCAGGCACACATTTGCAACAACAGTAACTTTGGGAAATGGAGTACCGATTGAAACTGTTTCAAAGGTACTTGGACATTCTTCTCTGAAAACAACCCAGATTTATGCAAAAATTCTTGATCAGAAGATCTCGACAGATATGCAAGCACTTCAGAAAAAGCTTGGGAATAAAGACAAAAAGGAAAGTTCAATTGAATTCGAGAAAGGCAAGGTAAAAAAGCTATCTTAATCACTTTTTGGAACAGCTATTTTAATTTTCCAAGGCTGTCCTTCATCCCAAATCGTAAACACCGGCTCTTTACAATTCAGGCATTAGGCAAAAGAAGGCGGAATAAATGGACTGAAAGATTGCGCCGGAGGACAGTAAATTGTCAAGTGTTTTTCCAATACTTTGATGTCAAGTCTCCTTTCGAAGTATGAGAAAGGTGTATTGGCAGCAAAGAATACAAACAAATCTAAAACTCTTGTCAATTTGCTGGCTGCGTTTATGCCGTAAGCTTTTGACGTTTGCCTGAATTGAAATCAATTTGTTGAAGATTTGGGAAAACCTTATGATCTACATCCGATACCCCTTTTTCTTTATAGGCTTTATTCGTTGATATGATTCCCTTTTACGTTGTCTTTCTTCGTCCTTCTCTACCTGAAGCAGACCTTCTTTTATCAACTGATGCAAAGCCTTATCCAGTGATGGATTATCAATTACATCAAAATGCTCCTGTCTCTTATTCTCATCCAGCCTGTACTTGATTTTTGAATAGCTGAATTGCCTGTCTATTTTTGAACCGTTAAATTTTAAATCATTTTTGGTAAACGAAATCCCCTGTACAACATTGGTATTTCCCCTGCATTTGTAGTTTACTGTTATTCCCTCTTTTTTCAGTTTGGCTTCCAGTTCATTCATATCTTTGCATTTGGGAACAAGTTCTTTCAAACAATTATAAATTTCATATTTTGTTTTGTCCGGTTCTTTTAGCCGGTGAACGTTTACATTTTCTTTTCCTTTGGCAAAATACAAGTCATTTTTTCGTGTAAGCTCTTTACAGATCTTTTCACTACGGTAACGATCGTTTTTATTGGAAATCGTTTTCCCAACGTTGTTTACCCTGTTATACACAATGTGAATATGGGGATGTTCCTTATCGTAATGCCGGGCTATTATAAACTGGGTATTTATGATTCCCATTTTGTTTAGATAATCATCTGCAATCTTTAGAAGAAACTCATTATTCAACTTTGCTTTATCCTGAACAGAAAAATCCAATGAAATATGACCTACCGGTTTGCTTACCCGTGAATTGAGTTCTGTTTGGGCAACAAAGCTTTTTGTAATTGAATTGGTATTTTTCAAACGTACGCCCTCTCCCATTAACAATTCAGCCGCTTTCTTTGGATCAAGGATATAATCTACCGCCCCGGCAAAGTCTCCACCTGTTGTAATCTTGGCAATCATAGAATTTTGTTTATGATTCGGTCAATCTTATTGGCAAGAAACAGGTATTCGCTACGAATGTGATCGTAACCAAGGGCATTGGCTTTACGTGCAATCTGATTGAGATTATTAGCCATCCCTGAGAGTTTTCTAATCTCAGCATTCAGCTCGGGTGTTAAACGTTGAACTACTGTGGTATTCATTATTGACTGCCTGACAAACTCACTTTGCGAAATCCCGGCCTCTTTCGATTTGCCAATTAAGGAGAAATATTCAACGGTCGACATTTTTACCGTTACCTTATATTTCATCTTCTCACCATCCAATTTTCGTGGACGTCCTCCTTTGTTAAATTGCGCCATATTTTATTACCATTTTTTAGACCAACGGGATGCTAAACATGGGTTTTGGTCTGCCCAAAACATAAACTTGCTAGCCTACCTCGAAAGGGTCTTTTTATGGAAATAAAGTTAGGTAACAGAACACAAAAACAAAACAGCAAATAAGCTCAATATCAACCAAATAAAATGTATTTAACCTTTATAAAAAAGTATTTAATGGTGATAAGAAATTCTCAAAATTTATGTATTGAATGAATCAGAGATCGTTTCTCATCTTTGAATCGGTTAGAAACGGACTCCTATTCATATCTTCTACATTCCTGCTTGATACTTCCAGTCTCTCAACCAACAATCTGAGAATTTCAGCCATATCCGATAGTTTATCCGTAGTTAGCAGTGAAATCCCATGGTAAAACCTATTGTAGTTGCCCAGTTCTGTGTAGAAGTTACTCCACTACATTTTTCGAAAAAAAATCCATATTCTCTAATTTTGGCTCTGGTATATATCTACTGCTTTTTTTTATAAAATTTGCTCGTTTTTGTAAATTCTGGTGAGCATTTTAGTAAGTCTTTTTTCACATGCACTCCAACAAAGCATTAACCAATTCAATTTAGAGCAAATATAAAAACAAATTACATCATTGAAATTCAGGTCATAATACGAACTACCAAACACGAAATAGATATTGGAAAAATGTATGCCAGAATCACTATGGACAAATCCAAGGTCCATACATAGATCATGGAACAGATGGTTAAGGATGATTAAAATGCTCTAAGCATAATGCATTACACGGCTATTCTGATTTGTTTTGTGTCACTAACTTTACTCTGCTTGTTGATCTTTTATATACTGACTTGGAGTGCCCCCTGTAAATTGTCTAAAAATACGAACAAGTGTTGATTTTGACTGAAATCCACACTCTTCTGCCAACACCATAATTTTATAGTGTTGGTTTTTGGGGTCCGAAATCTTTTCCTTGAATAAATTAACTCGGTATTGATTTATATAATCGGTTACACTTTTCCCGGTTAATGTATTTACCGATTGGGAGATGATAGTCGACGGTATACCTGTTAATTCAGAAAGATCTTTAACAGTAAGAGGCCCCTTTGTGTATGGTTTCTCATTCTTCATCAATGTCTCAAGCTGGTTAAAAGCTCCTGTCATTTGATCTTCAGGAGCCTTTTGCTGGCAGTTGTTTGGATTAAATGATTCGCTGAGGTTTTTGAAACGGTGTTTTGATGGACTCACAAAAAGATATGCATAACTATTTCCTAAATAGAGAAATATAAAAATGAACAAGGTAGTAAGTGTATTGCCCCATAACATGCGTTCCCAAAATACATTGGGCAACATATAACGGCCAGCATGCAATAATAAAATACCCAAATAAAGAAAACTAACCCCTAAAATAATTTGCCTAATCCATTGATGTCGCATTTCATCCCGGGGGGTAATGGCATTCTTTTTATCTTTCAAAACCACTTTCCACGTTAAAAGAATATAGAACCCAAGCACCACATATTTGTATAAATAGGTAAGCGAAACAAATATGTTATCCTCTTCAACACAACCACCTTCCTGGTAACACTCCATTAAACCTGCGGCATAGTTTAAATACAACTTTACCAAAATTTGAAATAAAGCTGGTGCAAGGTGCCAAAAGTGTTTGGGTTGTAAGCGAAATGCCGAGTTTGTAAAAGCCAAAACGTAAACGTACATGATTGCACCATGCAGCAAATGAGAATCACAAATTAAGGTTATAAATACAGGAAAGCGCCCAGCCAGACCTTTAGTATATAAAAAAAACGAAAAGACTGTGATAATTAGAAGAATAATCCATCCTGAAAAAACAAGCTCTGAGAATGCCTTATTCTTCTTTGTTATGAGGGAGATTGAAAAAAAGACTAATAATCCACAACAAACAATATATAAGTACTCCATCTGTGGCAAAATTAGCCATTAAATTAAAAGACACAATACCAGGTGGTACTCACCCAAATATTGTGTCTCTTTTTTTAATTAAAGAATAAATCTAATAATCCGCCAGCAATAGGCTAAGGTATTTATAATGTGCTTTTAACGCCGCATCCTTGCTCCTTAAATTCTTATTAACCAAGTTTTTTGTTTTTTCTATTTCTGCAAAAACCAAGGGTTTTACCAGGTTATCGAGAAATTGAATTTTTGAAGATGTGCCACTGGTTAAAGATGCGAGGGAAGATGATTCCTTTTTCTCTTTCGAACCATTTGCTGCTCCGGCCATTTTTACCAGGTTATGAATATACGATGCCTGCAAATGGCGTTCGAATTCGTTTAGCTTTTTACCATTTATTGTTTTTTCCCATATATGCTTATGCAGATCGTTTAAATATTCCGCACTACTGTACTCATTATGATACATTTCCAGTTTCTGAAAAACCACGCCCCCCATTAAAATATCAAGCACTGAAGCCTGGTATTTAAACAATTCATTCTTGTGCGAACCAATGCGTCGTTCAATTTCTTTGTTGAGCATCCACGAAGGCTGATTGGCCAGCTCTTTAAACAACCATGCCAATGCCTCCTGTTGCCTGGCTTTGCTTACCGGGTTCTGAAAATATTCCTCTTCACCCTCAACAAGCTGATACCGATAAACCCCTCCCGGATAAGCGCAAACATGCCCAATGTAACGTTTGTATTGTTTTAACACCTCCTCGTACATGTGAGTCATGTATTGAAAATCATCATTTTCTTCGGTTGTCCACTCAATTAGATGCTTCATAATATATTGAGCATTTTTACTACCGTACTCGCTGGCTTTTATGGCATTGTCGCCCAATGCCTCGTTTTGTGCCGCAGGATCGAAAGCAATTCCCATTTGCTGGTCGCCATAGCGGTAAATGAGGCTATCTTTTTTCTCCAAAATCCATTGGTTTAGGATGGCTTTTTCATCATCAGCTGTTTCTGCCTCAAAAATAGGCTGATAGCCCCATTTAATTGCAAAAATATCATAAGGCCCCATGTTTGGCGGGGTAAAGCGTATTCCCTCATCACCGGGCTGAGCAATGTAGTTAAAACGGGCATAATCCATTATCGACGGAGTAGTTCCATATTTTTGAGTGAAAGTAGCCGAACGCAACGAATCAACAGGAAAGGCATAGGATGCACGCATATTATGTTTCAATCCAAGACAGTGACCAATTTCATGCGCAATAACATAACGCACCATTTCGCCCAACATTTCCAATTCGGGGTTACGCTTGCGTGCCTTTGGATCGGCAGCGCCACACTGTACAAAACGCCAGTCGCGCAAAAGCTGAGTTACATTGTGCCACCAGAGCACATCGCCTCCAAGTACTTCGCCACTGCGTGGGTCGATCCAGCGCGGCCCCATCGAATTTGCCTTTGTTGAAGCAATGTAACGTATACATGAATGACGAATATCTTCAGGATTAAAATTAGGATCGTCAACCGGATAAGGCTTTCCCACAATGGCATCTTTAAAGCCAATAGCTTCAAAAGCTACCTGCCAGTCTTCAATGCCTGCTTTAATGTAAGGCCACCATTCTTCCGGAAAAGCATTGTCGTAATAATAAACAATTTGTTTTTCGGGCACTACCAATTTTCCCGCTTTGTAATCTTCAATATCTTCCTTTTTAGGAGCAATATCAAAGCGGGCAATGTATTTTTTACTTTCAACTCCAATTTCGTTGGTTGTATAAAAAAGAGCACTGCTGGCAAAATACCCTATCCGGCTATCTTCATAACGTGGCCGCATTGTTTTTTCGGGCAACAGTAAAAACGAACGGTTCATTACAATTACAAAAGGATTACCGGTTGTATTGCTGTAATTCATTTGTGTTTTTACCTCCACATTTTTCGGAAAAACCTGGGCCATTTTAATACACGTGGCATCGGGTTCCAGTTTTCCTGCTTTGTATTTGCTGTTAAAAGGCGAAATACCTTGAATTTCAGCAGTGAGAAATTTGGTTACATCAATAATCGCTGCGCTTGAGTCGGTGTTTAACGATTTGATTTTAAAGGTTTCGAAAACCGGCTGCATTTGAATGCGGTCGAGCGCTCGTTTTATCGGGTCGTTTTCGTCGGCCAACTCATCAGAAACCACTTTATGCATAAACAACTTCTCGTTGTTGCGCGAAAAACGAATCCAGATGGGTTCCTTACGCATTTCGCCGGGTTCAACTTTTGTTGTTTTGCTTAATTGGGCAACACGTGCGGCCAATAAAAAGTCGCGGCCAAGCAGGGAGTCGTTTATTTCAAAAAAATAATCGTTATCCTTTTTATACACTGAAAACAAACCCTCGCCTACTAATTCTTTGTCGGCTAAAAACTTATCGTACGAAGCCACTTTTGCGGTATCTTTTTCTGTTTTCTTTTCTTCCGCTCCGGAAAAACCGATACTCAGTATCAAGAAAAATACTGTAAATACCGGTTTTAAACTGTCCCTCTTCAAAAATAATGTCATGTTATTGCTTTTTTTCAAAAATCAAAAATATCTTATTCTATCTATTTTTTTACATGTCAACCGGCTTATGGCATTCTTCGGTTAATGGTGCCGGGTCGTCGTATTCTTTTGTATTGTATAACAAAAACTTACGACTTGTTGTACCTCCAAACAGTTCAGCGTTTGTCATTCTGAATTCGAATTCAATTTTGAAAATACCGTTACCAATGTCGGTATAAGTGCCTTCTCCTTCAATAGCAATCTGGTACGATTTATCTTCTTTATTCGACAATATAATTTCCTGTGCAACAACTTTTACAAAACCATTGCTTGCACTTGTTCCATCGGCCGGATAAAATTCGAGTGCCTGCGGAACATTAAAGCCCGGCGATTTATCGGCATCGGTATATTCGTTGTCGAGAATTCGTTTTAAGTTAAAGCTGTTTGTTGTACGGCCTGCGTTTGGCGAATTAAAACCAATTCGGAAAGCATGGTGGTAAATATCGTCATCAGGATTGCTGGTACCATTATCATCGTATAAAATGGCATCAGGGTGGCTGGCATCAACTACAACCGGGTAGGTGAACACATTCCAAGCAGTCCAGTCACATTCGCCGTCTTTGTTGTAATCCATCCAGGTTTCGCCGTATGTGCGGTAAAAAGGATCGCTAAGGTTATAAAAATATGCGGCTGTATTTAGCTCCAGGTCGCGATCAACATTTTCGGGTTTTACAAAAGTGATTGAACTGTTTCCAGCTATTTTATAGTATTCCAGATCGTTTAGCTCAATTTTGGCCGTGTACGAGAAAATATCAACATCAAGCGACTCATTCAAGGTAAGTTTATAAGTTACTTTGTTTTCGTCTTCGTTTATTTCATGTTGTTCAATCGAATAATCAAAATCGCTGCGCACCTCGTTTACCAACTCTACGCCTGCCACTTCGTTAACAAAAAAGCCTTCGGGGAAAAGCACATCAAAAAATACCTCTTCTCCCATGTCGCCATTTAAAAGCAACATATTCTCATCCTGCATTTTATAGGTTAGTGCCAATTCATCGAGACTAATCGTTAACTCGTTATACGGATCGCTTGGATTCGGAAAACCTAAGGCTATGCCGTTGTCACTAACTGACTCGAGCTTTAGCTTTATCGAATTATTATCGTCTTTAAACCAACGCTCGTTAAAATTAATGGTAATGGTATCGTTTAGTTTTTTACCGGAAAAATTCAGAGTTTCTGTCGGCGTAATTTCAAAAGCCGAAAAAGATCCCGAAACATTTGTTGAAAAAGTTGCTGTCACATTATTTACCAGGGGCTCGCTGGTAAGGCTTACCGGAATTTTCAGTGCTTGCTTTTGTGCATAATTAATACTTTTTGCAATATCGGCATTTTGTACCAGGGTGCCTTCCTCAACAGGCTGCCCATCGTTGTTTACCACCAATTGAAAACGAATGAAGCGGCCATCCTGATTAGAATAAACCTCAGCCTCGTACTCTTCGCATGCCAGCCCAACCAACACAACAAGCAGCAGAGTTACTATCTTTTTAATATCCATTATTTTGAATCATATTTTCGTTTAACGTAACGCTTGAACCGGGTATGGGCAGCACAAAATAATTTGATGGGTACTCCATGTTACACACCCTCGACATACACCCCTCGTTTCGTTCCACATCTTTTTTATACCGCACAATATCAAAAAACAGGTTACCTTCAAAAGCAAGTTCCCGTCTGCGTTCATCAAAAATCTCGTCCAAAAGGTTTTCAGTGGTTGTAAGCGCATCCAGTCCGGCACGCTCGCGAATGGTATTCAAATCGTTAAGTGCCGCATTTTCATCGGTGCCTAATCGCGCCAATGCTTCAGCCCTGATCAAATACATCTCTGATAGTCGCAAATAAAGTGTTCCCGGTTCTCCCTGAAATTTGTTTGTAAAATAATAAGGAAGCATGTAATCCACATTGTCTATTCGGGTTTTGATGTCGATGCCTACATACAGATAATTTCGGATATCCGATTCCGAAAATAAATTCAACAAATCTCCCGATGCCACAATCTCCTGGTAATTGTTTTCATCAATATAGTTAAACCAGCTAAGACCAACCGAAGAGCGTATCTCCCCCTCTTCGGCAGTTCGTGGAGCCGAAAATTCAAGTAACACCTCGCTTACTGCTTCTGCAGGTTTTACCCATTCTTGCAAATAATCGTCTTTTGGCATCAGATTAACACCCGAATTAAGAATTACATCGTTGGCATATTCGTAAGCTTTTTCCCAATCGTTCATTTGCAGCGCCATTTTGGCATAAAGTGCTTTTGTATTAAAGGAGTTAAACCACGAATAATCGGGCCCGTACCCAAGAGCAGATTCGGACGTAAAACTTTTTAAAGCCTCATCCATATCGGCCTGAATAAGCTCCCAGGTTCTGGACATGGTTTCGCGTGTTGGATAATCTTCGCCGGCAACAATTGTATGCGTATTGTAAACAATGCCCAGGTGAGAAGCATCGGCAGTATACCCATACTGCTGCGCATAAAACAAACTCAGCAGATAGTGGCAAAATGCCCTTATGGCAAGGCTTTCAGCTTTTATTTGCGTCAGTTTATCGGCACTAACAAAATCCACTCCTTGTGTATATTCAAGCACCAGATTTGCGGCATTAATCAGTTCATACATATCCTGGTAGAATGAGCTGTAATCCGACTCATCCTGTTTGTCGTTAAAATCGTATACCTGATCAATTGCAATGGCGGTGGGAACCTCCAAAACATGATCGTGTTTTTGAGGTGTAAAAGTAAAATTACCACCAATAAGGTCGGCGTAAATAAAGAATTTATGCGACAATACGCCTTCAATCTGGTAATACAAGCCATTTACTGCCTGATCGATATTCTCTTCAGTAGAGAACTGCTCTTTAATCGATCGTTGTTCGCTTGGTTCCTGGTCTAAAAAATCGCTGCACGAAACCAGCACCAACATCATTATTATGTAATAAAATCTATTCTTCATAACTAAAATCCTGCTTTTACACCAAACGAGAATGTTCGCATTTCGGGATAAACATTCTTCAATTCTTTAATTCCGTTTAACCCATCGGGACTTTTATCCATGTACCAATAATACAGGTTGCTGCCGTTGGCAAAAACCGATAAGGTAGAAAATGGCAGGCCCCATTTTTGTGCCGGCATGGAGTACGAAACATTTATGGTTTGTAGTTTTACGTGAGAATTGGAGTAAAGAAGTTTGGTAGAATTATTAACCAATGGATTGGTTTTTCCAACCGACGGATAGTAGGCGATATCGCCCGGTTCTTTCCAGCTTCCCTCAATGGCATTCACCGACATGTTGCGGTTGAAAATATTGGTATACTTATCGACATACTCGCTCGAAATCAGTTCATCTCCTCCAATGGAATAATTGGCATTAACCGATACCGATATGTTTTTACCGATGGTAAAACGGTTGTTTAATCCACCGTAAACATCGGGTTGCGAATTACCAATAGGCACCCAATTGGTTGTTTCTTTGTAATGCTGCTTTAAATAATTGGCATCAACAGTATTTCCTTCTATTTGGTATAACTCCCGACCTGTTGCCGGATCGATTCCCACAAAATTATACCCCCAAATTACACTTGTTGAATAGCCAATACGTTGTGCCCTTGCCCGCTCAGCCGATGAATATTCTGAACCAAGTCCTTGCAAATGAGTAACCTCATTTTTTATTTTCGAGATATTAAAATTTAGTTTCCATTTGAATTTCTCATTTGAAAAAACCTGGTATTGGGTACTGAATTCAATTCCCTGGTTGTACATTTCGGCACCATTAATCTGTACCGATCCATAACCAATTTCAGGAATTACATCGCGTGAAACGATCATATCGCGAATATCATCATGGAATAATTCGATGGTAGCGGTAAAGTTTTCACGAATAGAAAAATCAAAACCAACATTGAATTTAATATTTTTCTCCCACCCTAAATTCGGATTGGGTGCTGTTGACGGAGTGGCATAATAACCGTAATTGTACCCATTGGCTGTTTTATCGTAAAAATTATACAAGCCTAAAGCACGATACGACCCAATGCGCGAATTACCTGATGTACCGTAGCTGATACGTGCCCGTAGAAAGGTCAGCCATTCGTTTTGTGCGAGAAAATCTTCTTTCGAAATAATCCAGCTTGCTCCTAAACCACCGTTATACGATGTGTTGTTATCGCCGCCAAATGCCGAGCTCTGATCGATACGAAAGTTGGCCAAAAGAAAATACTTCTTGTTAAAATCGTAATTGGCCTGAGAAAGAAACGAACGCCCTGTACTTTCGTTTTTATCCGATTCGTAGGTTTGATAATCGGCCGTTTCGATGGGCATTATTGCATCGGGTTCTGGGAAATTTACTCCTCGGGCGTAATTGTATTTTGTTGATTTCTGTGTAGCTTCAACACCTGCTGTAAAATCGAAGTAATGAATTTCTTTAAACGTTTTTGTGTAAAACAATCTGGCATTCCAGTTCCAGTTGCGCACGTCTCTATCACGCAACATTCGTATTCCCTTTTCTCCTTTTGCAGTAATTCCGGTTTCGTTTAAGCCTGAGAAATAGGTGTCCTGGTCTTTGTTTGAGAAATCAAGCCCATAAAGACTTGAAAAACTAAGCGATTCGTTAAAGCGATAGTTAAAAGACAAGCTATTTATTAACGACTTATTTTTCACCAGCCCACGGTTTTGGTTTGCCACTGCCAATGGGTTACCATACGTATCGAAAGATGTATAACTGTCATCTTCCTGGTATGGAGCAATGGTTGGCGGAACCGCATAGCCATGCAATGTATTGGGTGCATTTTTAACCGTAAGCGATGGTTTTGTGGTTAAACTTAACTTCCATTTTTTTGCCTGGTAATCAAGTGCAAGGGCTGAACCATATTTTTGAAATTCGTTGTTTATTTGCGGCTCCTTAATGTTCTGATGCTCCAGCGATACGCGATAAGTAAATTTCTCTTTCCCTCCCGAAAGCGAAAAATTATATTTCTGATAATTACCGGTTTGGTTCATTAAATCGTACCAGTCGGTATCTACTCCATTCCATTGCTGCACATTTCCTTCGTCACCGTTATTTTTATAGAACAGGTTGCGTAACTCCTGGTATTGTTCGCCGTTCATGTAGGTAATTTGGTTCGTAGGGTTACTAAATCCGGTTTGTGCCGAAAAGGTGAACTTCATGGGGCCTTTCTCACCGCGTTTAGTGGTAATCAGTATTACACCATTTGCACCATCGGCCCCGTAAAGACTAACCGCTGCGGCATCTTTAAGAATGTTGATCGATTCAATATCGGTAATCCCAATTTTAGCAAAAGGATTAGAAGGATCTTCAGAATATAAACCACCACCTGCATCAAAAAAATTGTTGCCATCTAAATCCAGTTCTTCTGCCAATATAACACCATCAACAATTATTAAAGGTTGGGTTGATGTGCCCACACTATTGGCTGTAAGTGGTGTTAACGACCCCTGGCCCCGAATATGGATATCAACCGGTTTACCAATTTCTGAACTCCCATCAATATAAACCCCAGCTGACTGGCCCTGCAACAGTTCATCAAAACTTATTGCCGTTTGTTCGGTTACAATGTCTTTTGTTTTTATACTAGTGATACTAGCCACCACTTCCTGTTTCAACTTCCGCGTTCCGTACGACGAGGTAACTACCACTTCGTCGAGCGCCTTCACATCTTCTTCGAGCAGTATTTCGAAAATGAATTTTCGCCCAATTGGAATTACCTGCTGTTTATAACCGATAAACGACGCAACCAATTCCAACTGTTCCGACTCATTGCTGGCAAAACGGAGTGTAAATTCGCCGTTTCCATTGGTTACTGTTCCCAATGATGTTTGGTTAATATAGACAGTTGCACCTGGTAATGGCTCTTTTGAAAACGAATCCAAAATACGCCCTCGAATGGTGCGGGCATTTTGTGCCTGTCCGATTATGACGAAGAAAACAAACAGGATAAAAAATAGTGATCTTAGTTTCACGCTGTACAATTAAAAATGCAGGCTCCCCTACTTTTATCAGGAAAGCCTGCAAGTTATAAATCTACTTAATAATAATTTTTTCAACTTTTAGCTCAGCATCTGTTTTTAGCTGAAGAACATACATTCCGGGCACAAGATTTAACTTGATCTGCTGGCTTTGTACAGTTCCGTTTGATACCAGACGTTGATTTAAATCGTAAACATTATAAACGATGTTATTTACATTTCCATCCACGTAAAGAATACCTCTTGTTGGATTTGGATAAATACGTAAATCTGCGTTAAGCGCTTCATTAACTGATGTCAATATCAACATCACGTTTTCTGCCAGGTCCTCATCAACCACCAGGCTTCCATCTGCAGCATTGTAACCGTTTAGGCTCACAGTGTAATCAGCAGAAGTTCCTGATACAACATCTGAGAAAACGGCAACACCATCTTCATTTACGCTAATACTCTCGCCGTTAAAAGTTACAACTGCCCCCCCCAGTGGATTGTTATTTTTATCAACTACGGTAATGGTTACGTCATAATATTGTACTTCAAATTCAATTTTTGCGGCATCAACCACAAAAAATTCTTCCCCTTCTGCATCGTCTCCGGTGTAGTACAATTTTGTTCCAACAACAACAAAATCTGCTGAATTTACCTCATCAGGATCGAGTTTAGTATTTAAAACATCTGCTACTTTCATAGTGTTGCCGGCGGCACCATCGCTAACCCAAAGTTTTGTGCCGGTACTATCGGCAGCTTCAAAAAACACCAACCCGTCAATACCAATAAATCCTTCGGGTTTTGCATCACCTTCGGTATTTATGTCTTTTAACAGTCTTCCATTGGTTCCGTTAAACACCCAAAGCTCTTCGCCTTTAACACTGTCAACTGCCGAGAAGTACAGTTTTCCACCACAAGCGTAAAGGTTATCAACTTCACCATCTTCTCCCGGATTAGGTTCGAATACCAACATGGTGCCTTCCGCTGTACCATCGGTAACAAAAAGCTGGTCGCCGGTACCGTTATCGGCCACAAAATAAACTTTGTCGTTCATTACAGTAAATTCTGCAGGATCGCCGTTGCCTGAACCAACATTAATATCTACCAGCATTGACGTTCCGGCAACGGAACCATCCGAAATCCAAAGCTCGTCGCCATCGGTTCCGTTATCGCCCTGAAATAATAATTTTCCGTTGAATAATATCGCCTGATTACCAGTATAACCATGGTTTGATGGATTAATATCAATAATCTCAACAGTTTCATCGGCTTTTAATATATGTAGTTCGTTTCTACCATTGTTAGCCTGAAAATAGGTAATATTATTGGCCTCATCAACAATAGGGTACGAAGGTGTGGCATAACCGCCACCATTCAGGTCAGTAATTTTTTCAGGAGCAGCGTCTCCATCAATTCTCCACCATTGTGTTGACGAACCATCGTTGGCCTGGAAATACAGCTTGTTATTAAAAACAAATAGTTGTTGAGGATTGGAGCCTTTGTTTTCCCCTTCCTGAATATCCATCACCATCATGGTGTTTTCAGGTGTTCCGTCAGTTACCCACAATTCTTTATCGTGGCCGGTTTTATCGCCATCGTTGGCATTAAAATATAATTTGCCATTGTACTCAATAAAGTTAGAAGGATCAGAGTTTGGAGAAGTATCCAAGGTATCCTGGTTGATATTTTTAAACAAGGCGGCAACACCGCCAGTTGTAATTCGGTATAGCTCGTCGCCAATATCGCCGCCCTCGTCAGCTTCGAAATAAATGTCGCCATTAAAAACATACGGGTTTGCAATACCCGCATCGCCGCTTTTGTTAAGATCTGTAGCCTGTTTCACATCGCTTAAAACGCTTGCTGCATTTACAACAAAAATATCATCACCATTGGCATCATCACCTGTAAAGTATAGGTTTGATCCAATAACAGCCACCTCTCCTAAGTTTATATCATCAGGATTTTCAGAAACGTAAAAATCACTAGCTACTGCCAGAGTATTCTCTTCAGTACCATCTGTTACCCAGAGTTTTGTTCCGGTACTGTCTGTTGCTTCGAAGAACAACAAGCCGTCAACCTCGATAAATCCTTCTGGTTTCGAGTCTCCAGCGGTATTTATATCTTTCAATACTTTTGCGTCACTTCCATCAAACACCCAAAGTTCTTCTCCTTTAGCCGTATCAACAGCCGAGAAATATAACTTTCCGTTATATGCAAACAGGTTATCTACTTCACCATCATCTCCTGGATTAGGTTCGAATACCAACATAGTGCCTTCCGCTGTACCATCGGTTACAAACAGCTGGTCGCCATTGCCGTTATCAGCAAAGAAATATACTTTATCACTCAAAATTGTAAAACCGGCAGGATCGCCGTTACCTGAACCAACATTAATATCTACCAGCATTGACGTTCCGGCAACAGTAGCATCTGAAGTCCAAAGCTCGTCACCATCGGTTCCGTTGTCGCCCTGAAATAATAATTTTCCGTTGAATAATATCGCCTGGCTTCCGGTATAGCCATGGTTTGATGGATTTATATCAATAATCTCAACCGTTTCGTCGGCTTTTAAAATGTGTAGTTCGTTTTTGCCATTGTTAGCCTGGAAATAGGTAATATTATTAGCCTCATCAACAATAGGATTCATTGGCGTTGCGAATCCTCCTCCATTTAAGTCGGTAATTTTTTCAGGCGCACCGTCTCCATCAATTCTCCACCATTGTGTTGACGAACCATCATTGGCCTGGAAATACAGCTTGTTGTTAAAAACAAATAGTTGTTGAGGATTGGAGCCTTTATTTTCACCTTCCTGGATATCCATCACCATCATGGTATTTTCAGGTGTTCCGTCTGTTACCCACAATTCTTTATCATGGCCGGTTTTATCACCATCGTTGGCATTAAAATATAATTTGCCATTGTATTCAATAAAGTTAGAAGGATCGGAAGATGGCGAAGTATCCAGCGTATCCTGATTAATATCTTTAAACAGAGCCACCGAACCATTGGCAGAAATGCGATAAAGCTCGTCGCTAAGATCGCCGCCCTCATCGGCTTCAAAATAAATGTCTCCGTTAAAAACAGCAAGTTTCCCAATTCCGCTGTCACCACTTTTGTTCAAATCGCTTACCTGTTTGATTTGAGCATTTAGAGCTGCACTCAAACCAAAAATCAGGCAAGATAGCACGTAGAATTTTTTCATAATCAGTAGTTTTTTTAAATTTATTATTCTTGTTCTTTTTTAGCAGTTTTATTGTTTTGCATTGATTTTGGCAGCTCAAACTCAAATGGATTTATAGTATTCTCTATAACTCCGTTATCGTAAGTTATCGTAAGCTGCTTTCTCATCATTAATTCAGCAATATATTCAGTTGTTGTTTCACTTTTCACATAATTCACAATTGCAACAGGGCCATCGGCCGTATAGCGTGTAAAAAGTGCAACAATGTGTTTATTATTGTTTTTTAGATGATTAGCAAGGAACGGCATAAACTGTGTATTGCGCTGGTATTTTGTAATTGGGAAAACCAATGCAGCCAATTGCTCACGCGAATACGAACTTCGGTTGTTGAACGTACGTTGAAATTTTGGAAATCCAATACTTTTTAGATATAACCCAGAGTAAACAGTATCGTTTACACTGATTTGCGATACAGTGTACAGGTCTTTACTTGAAAAACTTTCTTCGGGTGTTTTGTAAACCAAATCCGATCCTTCAATGGCATTTTTAATTGCTTCCGGGCTAACAATCGAATCGGTATAAAAACGCACTTTTACCGGATTGCCGTATACTGTTTCAAAACTATAAATACCACTTATCTCGCGGGCAAGGTTAGCCACAAAAACTACATCCAACTGATCGAAGAAGTTTTCGATGTACAGGTCAACTAGTCGAACTTCTGCTTCATTCTCTGGTATTCTAATATCAAAATGTTTGGGTTCGAATATGGCTTTCCGTACTTGTGGTGCTGTTAGTTTGGTGGTATCGTAATGAAGTACAACCGTGTGGTCGCGGATGTAAGTTTCGGCTCCCACAATGCCGGGAATATTTTTTACCTGATTAACAAAGCTGATGGAGCTTCCGTAGCATTTAACATTTTTAATGCCTGACATTTCGAAGGTAGAAGAACTTGCTATTTCTTCTTTCGAACCCCATTTCATATCAACTGTTGGGATACGAAGGTTAGTTCCAAAAATCAGCCCTATCATTATAAAGAATACGGTTATTAATATGGGAACCCATTTAAAACGCGTCGACCCATTCAATCCTATGGCATCTTCGTTATGCGGACAAATACCCATACATTCGGTACACAAGTTACAATCGGGGTGGTTCACCACTTTTTGTTGCGATACTTTTATGCCTTGTGGACAATTTTTATCGCATAATCCACAATCAATACATTTATCCTCATCGCGTGTAATCTTAAGTACCTGCAAGCCCGCTCTTTTTCTTAAACCAATTATTTCGAGAACATAGGCCAAAGCTGCTGATAAAATTAGTACGACAGTTAAACTGACTGTATGTTCGGCCTGATGGAAAAGTACGAGAATGATTACCAGCGCCACAAATACATAGAAATACTTAAAAGCATTTGAAATAGCACCAAGCGGACACAAGTACCTGCACCAAAACTGCTTGTAAAACAATGCTCCGAGAATTAAAAGTGTTATGGCAATTATGGCAAACCAGGTTGATACATCTTCGCCAAATAAACTGGCCGTTGCAAAAAACGGATCGAACTTCTTACAAAACAGATCATTGGTTTTGAGCGTAAAGTAAAAAGTAAAAAACAACAGTACATATTTTACCGACCGTAACACGATATCAACAATACCACCAGCCTCAAACTTTTTTATTTTAAAACGTTTCCCCAACTTGCCAACACCTTCCGAGAAAGTACCAACCGGACAAACGTATCCACAAAACAATTTTGAAACAACAATGGTACACAACACCAGTGCTGCTCCCATCATCACTTGCATGCCTTCCATTGAACAGGCCAATGCCCCGTTTACAAAATAAGTTGTTATGGCTTGAATTCCGCCAAACGGACAACATGCTTCAAAATCGAAAAAGGAGCTTTTAAAAAAGATTCCCCTGATCCAAAAAAATGCCAACACGGCAAACAATGTCCATTGCCCAACCTGACGTATGGTAAATTTCTTAAACATTAAAATTTATTTTTATTACAGATTAAAGATTAAAAACAGAAAAGAAAATCAGGGGGAATAATGAATCAGATTACAAAACAAGTGGTTTCAAAGTACGATTTAAAACCTTTTAATAATTGATATACAGATAGATAAGAAATACGGAAACCACGAAATTTTGGTGATGTAATTTTAAAGTAATTTCATGCAATTAACAATAATATGATACAAAACACGACAATTACATGAGGATTTGTTTGTTAAAGCACTCCAACCAAAAAGTATTTTTTAAACAATTCTGCAAAAAAAAATCCAATAAACTTTCAACTTTTCATTTAGGTTTTACGTCTAATTCAGTTCATTTATCATCTTGCGACAACTGTTTTAACCTACTTCTTGTAAGCGATATTGCTTGACCTAAATACTCCTTTGGAGCCACAGAATTACTTTTTTCTAGATATGGCAGCGCCGTTTTGTAATCCCCTTCGGCCTTTTTGATTTCCTCGGTGTATTTGTGAAAGTCAAGGCGAGTTGGCTCCGTTAAGCTTTTGTACTTCTTATTGGCTTTGTCGAAAACAGCAGAAGCCTTATTATAATACAACAGTCCTAACTGGCGGTTGGCCTTCTCATTATCCGGATGCTCTGCTAAAATATCCATCAGCACTTCAATACCCGCAGCATCTTGATTGGTATTAAGAAGAGCCACACCTTTAAAATAGAGCACAGTAACGTCATGTGGATTAAGTTCGAGTAGCTCTTCAGCAGTTTGCAAAGTTTCGGAGTATCTTTTATTATTGTAATAAAAGTACATTAGTTTTAAAGTGTATTTTTTAGCGAGTTCCGGTTTATCTTTTAATCCAACCAGAACCTTTTCTATGGTTTCCAGATCTTTATGCTTTTTAGCAAGATTTAACTGCTGCTCGATAACTGCTTGGTCAGCAAACCCATATTCAATAGCAATATTGTTGTATTTTATAATTGCTTTTTCATCCTGAAGCTCGTTTGCACACATACTGCAAATAGTGGCCGTCCATATAATTTTTAACGAATCGGTACTGCCTTGCTCAAAAGCTTTGTCATATATATATAAAGCTTTCTCTAAATTGCCTGAATTTACTTCTTCTTGTGCAGAATCACACAAGGTATTAAAAGTGTTTTGACTAAAAGTGGATAACCCAACGTAAATTAAAATACAAGTAAATACAATACGTCGGAGCTTCCTAACTATTATTAATTCCATATTAGACTGAATCATTTCACTTCAAATATATTTAAACTTTAAGAAATTGATTTCGTAGGAATGAAAATTCTATAAATTCTAGTCAGGTCTACATTTCAATCCTGAAATATATTTTATCCTATTTTATTTATAATACTTTTTTCTTGCCGTCAGGTGAATTGCTAAAAGAGAACTAAATATTAATCCATTTATGTATATTTGATTTAGAAAATTATTTGTTGAAAGAGAAGAGAGACTTTACCGAGAACAAAAATCATTGATTTCTGTAAAAAACTGATTTTAAGCGCATAAGAAAATACTAAATCGTCTTGTTCTGGGCACACAAAAAAACAAATGCAATAATCTAATAATGCGATTATTGCATTTATTGTTTTATGCAATAGTATTTGCCATTACGACGCTAATTTCTTTTTGGAAAGCATTATTAATATAGCACATAACCGGCAATAGAAAATAACTAATTGTTTTGTCTAATTCTCACATTCAATCAAAAGGAATATACCTGTTTGTGCTTTTAGCTTGTATGAAATTGTTTTTTTAGCTATCCCCAGGTATTCAGAGGTATAAACATTCAGAAGTTTTACATTTACAGAGAGTCCGAGTTCCTGCATTGCTATTTCAACATTCTTTGTTTTTATGGTATCGCGATTTAATAGTAAGACTGCCATGTTCCCATCCTTTAATTTTTTTGCCCAAACTTCTGTTTTGCCATCAACTTTAACACGTTTGCCTTGTTCAGCTGGATCTTGATTTATAGCTATTGCTAATTCATTTGTAATAATCGCTTTCTCTTCCGGAGTGATATTTCGCGGATCGTTTCCTAAAAACAGAGGCGACGACATTATACACCATAAGGCAAAATGCGATTTTTGCTCTTCGAGGCTTAGGCCGGGGTTGCCGGTTACCAACATATCCGGGTCGTTCTAATAACCTTTTCCCGCATATGGTGCAAGCGTATCATGAAAAACTGGCAAATACAACAAGAAGAAAAGGTAATATTAGTTCCATGGTAATAATTTTTACACAAAGGAACTACAAATCAGGCTTCGGGAATTTGTTAAAATTAACAGGTAATGGCATTATTTTACCCTTATTGCCCCTAACAAATACGAAAGCAGGTAGCTGTTATATACCTGTTTATGGGCTGAAAGCCCATCGAGAGATTTAAATAAAGCAACTTAAATTAATGCAAAGGAGAACGATTAATTAAACCGTCTGCTTTGGCAATAAGTATTCTATACCCTGCATTAAACCATCCAGTTCGGCTAAACCTTTTAGCCTTCCTATTAACGGATATCCGGGGTTGTGTTTGGCCTGGTAATCGTTTAACATCCGTATCCCATGGTCAGGACGCACGGGTATGCGTGTATTAACTTTGTCGTCCTTGTATCGGCGCTGTTGCTCCAAAAGAAGTTGAAATACCAGTCTGGCCATATTCTGACTGCCAACCAGGTGCCCCGATTCATAGAAGCTTCCATCTTCGAGGAGGTGTGTATTTCGTAAATGGACAAAATGGATACGTTCGCGCGTTTTTTCTATAATCTGCGACAAATCATTTTCCTTTCGGGCAGAAAGCGAACCGGCACAAAAAGTAATGCCGTTGTTGAGCGATTTATTGGCTTTAAACAGCCATTCGTAATCTTCCATCTGGCCAATTATGCGCGGTAATCCTAAAATAGGGAAAGGTGGATCGTCGGGATGAATTGCCATTTTTACACCAGCCTCTTCGGCTACCGGAATAATATCATCGAGAAATCTTTTCAGATTTTCGCGTAACTGATGCTTGTCAATGTCTTTATACCGATCAATAAATTCAAGAAATAATTTTTTAGGATCGGCAACAGAGCCATCAATTACCCCATCGATAAAACCTTGCGTTACCACAATAATATTGTAAGCCAGCTCTTCAGCTTCACTTTCCGACATGTTTTCGTAAACCTGCTTTGCCTGTTCAAGCAAATCGGCACTATAATCGTTGGATGCATTTTTACGTTTTAAAACAAATACATCAAAGGCTACAAAAGTTGGAAAATCAAAATACATCGATTCTCCGCCATTGGGTAATTTGTAATGCAAATCGGTTCGTGCCCAATCGAGTACGGGCATAAAGTTATAACAAATCGTATCTACACCACACTCGCCTAAATTTCGTACGGATTGCTGGTAATTTTTTATAAGGCGCTCGCGATCGGGCGAACAGATTTTAATCCCTTCGCTAACGGGTAAACTTTCCACAACACTCCAGCGCATGCCGTGACTTTCAATTTTGTGTTTAACCTTAAGTATTTCTTCTTTTGGCCACACCTCGCCATTGGGGATATGGTGCAAGGCGGTTATAACACCTTCAACTCCCATTTGCGCCAGTTCATTTAAACTAATGCCATCCTTCTCCCCAAACCATCGCCATGTTTTTTCTAATCCCATTTTGCTTTTTTACTAAAATTATACGCCACTAAACGAGCTAAAACCTCCGTCAACAGGCAAAATTACCCCGGTAATAAACGATGCTGCGTTTGAACATAAAAACTGCACCGCACCATTTAACTCTTTGATATCGCCAAAACGCCCCATTGGTGTACGCGCAATAACTTTTTTACTTCGTTCGGTATAGCTTCCATCCGGATTGATAAGCACATTTCGGTTTTGGTCGCCAATAAAAAATCCCGGTGCAATGGAATTTACACGTATTTTTTCGCTGAATTTTGTTGCCATTTCCATAGCCATCCATTGAGTGAAAATATTGATACCTGTTTTTGATACCGAGTAACCAAGCACACGTGAAATGGCAGAATAAGTAGCCATTGATGAAATAGTGATGATGCTTCCCTCGCCTTGTTTAGCCATAGCCTCGCCAAAAACAAGACTTGGAAAAACAGTACCATTCAAGTTCAAATCTGTCACTTTCTGAAAGTCGTCGATTTTCATATCAAAAACGGTTTGCTGCTCGCTAAGTGTTGCTCCGGGCATATTTCCTCCGGCTGCATTTATAAGGATATCAATTCGGCCCCATTTATCGAGTAACAAACGACGCGTTTCTTTTAGTGCGTCCATATCCAATACATTTGAAACAAATCCGAGTACTTCTCCACCAAGAGCTTGCAACTCTTTAACCCGGTTATCAACCTGTTCTTTTCGAATATCAAGAATAACCACTTTTACACCAGATTCTACCAAACTCTGAGCAATGCTTCCTCCCAATACACCGCCACCTCCTGTTACTACTGCTACTTTTCCTTCTAAGTCAAACATTTTATTAATTTTTTTTCAATTTTACTATCTACTTTTCCAGCTGTATTATCCATTCGCATCCAGAAACTTCAGGCTTCAAATTTCGAGCAAGCAAACCATAATCCTGAAGAAAATAGAAGTTATGCAGTCCGATAACAAGCTGATTTACAATGCGGCAAATATAGAACACTTTCACTTTTACAAACAATACCATATTTGCACGATATTGTATTTTTTTAACATTACTTTTGTGAATGGGAAGGCATGAAAATTAAAGTTACTCCTGTACAAAATTGGAGTAACTTTAACTTTAAATTTTATGTGCCAAAGCACTTTTATCCTTTCTACTCGTCTCGCCCTTCAATGGTAATTATTTTTCCATTTTCATCATATTCAAGCTCCACAACTTTCATGCTGCGTAACCAGGTTTTTCCACCCGATGGCACACTATCATGATGAAACAAATACCATTTTTCTTTAAACTCTACAATCGAATGATGAGTCGTCCAGCCAACCACAGGCGTTAAAATAACTCCCTGGTACGTAAAAGGGCCGTAAGGATTGTCGCCAATGGCATAGCACAATTTGTGCGTATTTCCGGTTGAATACGAGAAATAATATTTGCCCTTGTATTTATGCATCCACGAGGCTTCGAAGAACCGACGGTCGTGGTCTCCTGCTTTTAACTCCTCGCCATTTTCGTCGAGAATAACCAACGCTTTTGGCTCCTCACCAAACTCCAGCATATCCTCGCGAAGTTTTACAACCCTTGCAGGCAGAGCCGGTTCGTCGTCGGCCGGCTCTTGACCACTTTCAATGGCTTTGTTGTTGCGATAACGTTGCAACTGTCCGCCCCACAATCCACCGAAGTACATGTAATGACTTCCATCTTCATCCTCAAAAACACAAGGGTCAATTGAGTAGCTTCCTTTTATTGGAGCCTCTTGTGGCACAAAAGGTCCTTCGGGTTTATCGCTAATAGCAACCCCAATCCGGAAAATATCGGTTTTGTCTTTCAACGGAAAGTAAAGGTAGTACTTGCCGTTTTTACAAGCACAATCGCTGTCCCACAACTGGCGGCCTGCCCACGGAATATCCTTCACATCCAGCACATTTCCATGGTCGGTAACCTCTCCATCAATATCTTCCATTGAAAAAACATGGTAATCGCGCATATCAAAATGGTCGCCATTGTCATTTTCGGGTATTCCAGACTCCACATCGTGCGATGGGTAAATAAAAAGCTTATCGTTAAATACGTGCACTGCCGGGTCGGCAGTATATAAATAGTCTACTAAGTAGCGTTTTTTCTTCATAATAAAATGTGTTAAATACCTTATCCACAGGCGAAAACCAGTTATTGATTAACACCTGTGGTAAGATACCTGTCCTTTTTTACCGATATCTTCTATTTCTTAACCTCATCAATAATCCTGGCAACCACCGGTTTGGCCTGATATTCCCTATCAAATAACAAAGGATAATCAGTGCGACCTCTTACTGGCCAGTCGTTTTTCCACGATTGACCATCGTAAACACCCCAAAGTGTTACGCGGGTAATATCGTTTTGGTATTTGTGGAATAAACGGAAAAAATCAAGGTAGCGCTCTTCGTATTTTGTATTTACCTCGTCAGGTAATCCTTCGGTATATGGATTTAGTTTTTGCTGGTACTCAAAACTGGCCGACACCTCTGCCCCCACATTGTTATCGGGCATTGGTAATACGCTCAAATCCAACTCGGTAATCATTACTTTTACACCAAGTCCGATGTACGCTTTCAAACTGCTTTCAAAATCTTCCAGTTTTGGGTAGTCCATTCCAATGTGGGTTTGCATTCCAATTCCATCAATCCGCACACCTTCTTCCTGAAGTTTTTTAACCATGGCCACAACACCTTGTCGTTTGCCGGCTTTATGCATCGAATAATCGTTGTAATACAACTCGGCTTCGGGGTCGGCTTCGTGGGCAAACTGGAAAGCCAGTTTTATAAAATCTTCGCCAATTATCTGGTAGAATTTACTGTTTCGGTACGAGCCATCATCCAGCACAGCTTCGTTAACCACATCCCAGCCTTTTACCCGGCCTTTGTAGCGGCCAACAACGGTGTAAATATGGTTTTTCATGCGCTCAATCATCACTTCACGCGAAACATCATTTCCCTCCTCATCGGTAAAAAACCACTTTGGCACCTGCGAGTGCCAAACCAAAGTATGGCCGGTAATAAACATGTTATTTTCTTCGCCAAACGCTACAAATTTATCGGCCAGCGAAAAGGTAAACTTTCCTTCTTCCGCCTGCAGACGTTCGCTTTTCATGCAATTTTCGGCAACAATGGCGTTAAATTGTTCTTTTACCACCCGCATGGCCTCGGGGTCTTGCCCCATTAGTTGTTTGGCATTTAGGGCCGTACCAATGTAAAACTGCTCAGCAAAAGCATCTTTCAACACTATGGACTGTTCTGTTTTTGTTTCAGTTGCACACGAAAAAATTACTGCTGCAACCGCAAGTATTAAAAAGTATTTTCTTAAATTCTTCATTTTATTTTTTTTTAGTTTACATTCTTCTTATTAACAGTTCTTCCTGAATTTGAACTTCTTTCTTTTTATTTATTTCATAAAAAAACAGAAGTGCCACACCAATTAAAAACGGAATTGAAGGGTAAATACTTACCAGCATTTTGGCTCCTTGCGCCACGCTTTCAGGTTGCACAATTACCGCTTCGGCATCGGTGGCATCAACAGGTATGTACCCGTACAGGCCAAGTACCCAGGTAACAATAGCTCCACCAATGGCAAGTCCTCCTTTTAGACCAACCATCATGGCCGAAAAAATAATGGCTGTAGCCCGTCGGTTATTCTTCCACTCCGAGTAATCGGCTACATCGGCGATCATAGCCCAAAGAATAGGTGTTGTAACACCGTAAAAAAACATGTGCAAGGCCTGTGCTAAAAACATTAAGCGCACATCTTTCGGATTGTAAAAGAAAAAGGAAATAATAAACAAGGTGGCAATAAACAAGGTGGAACCAAATACATCGCGTTTTCCGAATTTGTTAGCCAGTTTACTCGACACCGCAATACCAATCATTGAGAAAATGATACCACCGGCATTAAATAAACCAAAACCTGCCGAAGCAATATCTGATTCAAAAAAGTTCAGCCCTATTGCCGAAAGCGAATCCAGAACAGGCTGAAGAGCACTTTTCAATTCGGCTTCGTCAACATAGTTATTAAAGTAATATACGTAAGAACCACCTTTCATTGCCAGTGTTACAAAAATCAGAACGGTTAGTGTTAGCATTATTATCCAGGGTTTGTTTTTAAACAAATCGCCCAGGTCTTCTTTTAAGGTTGACTTTTGTTCGGAACTCGGAACAACGCGTTCCTTTGTGGTTAAAAAAGTAATCAGCAGCAAAACGGTACCAATGATGGCCATCCATGTCATTACCGACTCAATTCCGGCTGCTTTATCGCCTTTACCCACATGTAAGATAATGGGCAGCATAAACACCTGAACAAAAAACTGCGCAAACATAACCGCCGCAAAACGATACGACGATAAACTGTTACGCTCCGACATATCGCCTGTTATCACACCACTTAATGCCGAATAAGGCAGGTTACTGGCTGCGTAGGCAAGCAGCAACAAAGCGTAGGTTGCAGCGGCATAAATCAGTTTTCCTTTGTACGAAAAATTTGGTGTTGTAAAAGCCAGTATAGCAATTACTCCCAGGGGAATAGCTGTAAATAAAATCCAGGGGCGAAATTTTCCCCAGCGCGAATTGGTTCGGTCGGCCAAAGCGCCAATTATTGGATTAAATGATACCGCAGCCACCAGGCCGGCCACCAGCATAATTACCGATGCATGGTCGTTTTTCAAGCCATAAATATCGGTATAAAAAAAGGCAAGAAAAGTTACCAGTGTTTGAAAAACAAGGTTGGCAGCCAGGTCTCCGAGGCTATAACCTATTTTTTCGAGAACCGATACTTTCTGTGATTTCGTGTTCATTTTATTTTGAATTATTGGTTTTTACTATTTTTCGGTTGTAAATGGCGAAGCGGGTAAGCCGGCCTTGTTTTTTAGGTTTGCATACTCCGGATTATCTTCCCAGCCATACCTCACCTCTTTGGGCTGAAGCACTTTATCGCTCCACACTTTTACCGTGTTTTTGCTTAACACTACTGCTTTTGCCCAAACAAAACTGCCATCATCACCGGCTATCTGAAATCCTTCGAGCAGGTTATTGGCAAACAAACCCTCTCCCACTGATGAAAAGCTTAGTACAATGGCGCCGTTTTGTATTTCCATACTTCTGTACAATGGTCCGGAGCTAACTACTTCCTGATTTCCATAAGCCACCCGTTGTGCTTCGAGCGCCAGGCGATTTGCCACTTCTTTTTTATTTAAGGGATGAATATCGTTCCACTCGCCCAAATCAAAAGCCACTGCCATTCCGGTATTGGGTAACTCCAATACACGGCGTTGTGCATCACGTACTTGGGCCCAACCGCTTTCGCCTGGTTGTTTTTTAGGAAGCCCCAAATTGGCCAACTGCACATATAAAAACGGCAATTCGGGCTGGTTCAACTGTGTTCTCCAGTCCAGTATCAAATCTTTGAAAAGGTGGGCATACTCATTGGGGCGCCCGGTGTTCGACTCGCCCTGATACCAGATAACACCTTTGACTGACTGGTTTTTTATAGGACTGATTAAAGAATTAAAAAGCCCGCCCGGACGAAACGAAAGACTTCCACTTGATTTGGGTGGATTTAGCTCGGCCCCAATGTGATAGTGCCAGTCGCCGGTAATATCGATAACTTTGTTACCAACACGCACTTCGTAGGGTTTTTCTTCCACAAAACCACCTCTTCCGCCCTGGTTAAATACGCGAACCATTATCTTGTTTGTTCCGGCCTTAAGAACACCTTCAGGAATGGTATAAATGCGCGGTGGATATTGATAAGTAATATTCCCCACGAAAGTTCCGTTTACAAAGGCCGAGTCGCTGTTAATGATACGTCCCAAGCGCAAAATCGCTTCTTCACCAGCCAGGGATTCGTCGAGTTGAAACTCCTTACAAAACCAAATTGAACCGTTGCTAATATCTACTCCTTTATCATTCCAGTAACCGGGTAAAGAAATCTGTGGCCACCTGGAAACATCAACATCGTTTTTCGACCATTTTCCTACGCCCGGGTCGTTTTTATTTACTTCGTGCCACCAATTGTAGGCTTTATCGGCATCGCTTCGTTTTTCATTTTCGGCATCGATTTCGGCTTTGCACTCCAGCCATTCGTTTAAAAATGGCCTTGCTTTTTCGTTGCTTAACCAGGCCTCGGCCGGCGAACCGCCTATTGCAGTGCTTATAATCCCAACCGGAACCTTTTCTTGTTCGTGAATTTTACTGGCAAAAAACCAGGCAACAGCCGAAAATCCCATCACATTTTCCGGGCTTGCGGGCAGCCATTTTCCATCGGGATAATCGCTTTTTGCATCTTCGGCATTTTCGCGGGTTGATGAACGAAAAAAGCGAATATCCGAATTATTTATCCGGCTTATTTCATTGGCATATAAATCGGTAACGCGACTTAACCAAAGTTCCATGTTTGACTGACCCGAGGCAAGCCATACATCGCCAACCAAAATATTGTTGAGTTCAATATCATTAATTTTCATTGAATACGGACCACCGGCAGCCATTGCGTTTAGCTCAAGCTGCCAGTTTCCGTTCCTGTCCGCCCTGGTTTTATATTGTTTATTTAAGAATTCTATTTCAACATTTTCTTCGGCATCGGCCCAGCCCCAGATACAAATGGTTTCGTTGCGCTGCAGCACCATGCCGTTGCTTACCAAACGAGGCAATTTTACTGCTGCATTTAAGGTGCCGCAAAACAACACCAACAGCAATACAACGATGCTATTTAATAGTATCCTATTGTTCTTCATTTTTTACAATTTTACTTGTTCACTTTGCGGTGGTCCAAGATAACTCGGCTTTAAACCTCCGGTATCAATTAAAATTTTCTGTAAAACAATTCCTGGTTCCAGTACCCGAATTCGTAGGCGATGCACACCTGCTTTATCGATATTGTGTGTTGTTTTTGTGGTAATAATCCTATTGGCTTGCCATGGGCCTAACTCACCGCGGTACGCTTCGTTAAAATTCACAATTTGCTCTGCATCACCATCAAACGAAATGGCATACCGTAATCCCTTGTTAGCATTAAAGTTCAGGGTTGGCGAAACAAGTACACTCACTTCAACATCTCCGGTTGACTCAAATTCCACAGCATATTCCAGGTATACCTCGTCTTTTTTATTTGGATAAGCATTTTGCGGAAAGGTTGTTATCCCCGATTCTGTTTTTCCGAGGTCGGTTATCTCTTTCCATTTAATTGTTTCGCTTGTGCCGCTTTGCTGATAGTTAGCTGCTTCTATTGACACATAACCGTCAGCCTCTTTAAACGCAAGCTTTTCAGCAGAAACCTTTTCTTCTTTCACCCGAATAACTTTGGGCATCATATTTTTTCGCGGGTTGTTCCACGATTTGTAACCGATTTTTGTCTGATCCATCATGTGGTTCCATTTTCCACCTGAAATTTGTGTATTGTAATGCACCGTTAAAAGCGAATCGCGTTTAAAACAGGCTTTCGCCTCGTTGGCCCAGTAGTTGGCTTCCGGATTATTTTCAGCTGCCAGGTGATGATTTTTGGCCACGGCATAATACATTTCATACAAATTGGCACTGGCATTTGTTGGAAACAGCACCAATTGGTCAAAAGCATCTTTGTAGGCATTGGGTATAAAATTATACAAACGTAATGCATCAAAAGCCAGGTCGCGATAATCGTTGCGCACCCGTTCGTATTCGTTGTAATTTTCGAGACTGTAGGTATTTTCGTCGAGCAACTCGGGTGTTACCCGGTGATTGTACTTGGTGTAGAGGTTTATAATTCTTGCCGCCTCTCGGGCATATTCTTCGGCAAACAATTCGGCACACCAATCAACGGTATAGTCAAATAAGTTATCGGCATTAAAAGCTTCCGGGTCCCAGGCCATATCCAGGAAAAAACTGGTCGGAAACTCCATTGGCTTCAGATCGCCCACATTTAACACCCAAATACGGTCTACCCCATGCTCCCAGGTCAGGTTCATCTGTTCCCAAATCCGCTGAATCTGGCTTACGTTAATCCATCGGTAACTTCGTGGGCCGCCAACATAATCAACATGGTAATACATTCCGTAACCACCTTTATGAACCGGGGCATCAATAGCCGGAAGTTTTCGTACGTTGCCCCAGTTATCGTCGCACAACAACAAGGTTACATCATCCGGCACCCGCATTCCTTTGTCGTAATAATCCTGCACTTCTTTGTAAAGGGCCCAAACCTGAGGTGTTTCTTCAGGGCTTTTTCCGGTAACCTGCTCAATTATTTCGCGCTGGTCGTTTACAATGCCTTCCAGCAAAGCAATGTTTGTTCCTTCTTCCATCGCTTTATCGCCATCGCCACGCATACCCACTGTTACAATGGTTTCGTAATCTTTGTTACGTTCCATTCCTTTCTCCCAAAAATCAGCAAGTACCTTTTTGTTTTTTGTATAATCCCAGGGTCCAGAACCGTATCGGCTCCATTCGGCCTGTGCACGCCCCATGGGTTCGTGGTGCGAAGTACTTATTACAACACCCAGCTTATCAGCCAAAACTCCATTCTCAGGGTCGTCGTCGAAAAAGGCTTTACCCCACATTGCCGGCCACAAAAAGTTGCCTCGCTGGCGAAGTATTAGCTCAAAAACATGGGAATAGAACCTGGAATTAAATCCATCAAAATTTTCGCGCACCCAGCCGCCAAGTGCCGGTTCTTCATCGTTTAGGAAAATTCCACGGTATTTTACCGCAGGGCTTTTTGTTATTTTTCGTTCGGGATTTACCAAAATGGTTTCCTGTGTTTTTACAGGCACATCGGCCCAGAAATACCAAGGTGAAACACCCATTTCGCGCGATAAATTCAACATGGCGTAAATGGTTCCGCGTTTATCGCTTCCGGCCAATACCAATGCTTTCTCTACCCCGGGAAAAGGATTTTCAATTACTTCGGTGAGGCTTCTTTCCCATTGTCCTTCAATTTCCGAAACATCGAGCAAACCATCAGCAACCAATTTATCAAGTAATTCGCTGTTACCGATTGTTCCTACCAGAACAATTTGCGTGTGCTCCTGGTAATCCTGTTCGTAAATTTCAGGTTGCGTGCCACACACCATTTTAACATCGTTAACAAACCATTCTGCAACCATTTTTACACCATCGAAATCGTTATTACTTATGACTACCGGTGTTGCAAAATTCTCGCTGGCAAGCACAAAATTATGCTCGTTTTTCACAAATGAAGGTATAACATTATCGCAACGCTTACCTGCAAATGCCAGGGTTACAAAAGCAGTTAATATGCCTACTCCAAATAAAATTCTCTTCCCTAAACTGATTTGATTCATGATTTGATTCTTGATTTTCTAATTTATTTTTTCAGCTGATTGGTTTTTAAGTTCTGTTTTTGGAAAAACCGGATTGTTGCTGCCCCACCAGGCTGTCCATTTTTTATAATCTACATTTGGGTATGGATGTATTTCAGCAACAGTATTAACTTCGGTATTGCCCAAAAGAAACTTTTCAATAAAGGCCTCAACTTCCGGGTATTGCTCTTCGGGCAACCTACAATGCGGATGTCCGGCTACAATTGAAAAGCCAAAGCGGTCTTTTATTCCAAAGGTTTCCCACACGCGTTGCGCTGCTCTGCATGAAACATACCCCGATTCTTCGGCCAACCATTCGTAATCCGGATTTCCTAAAACCAGAAGAGCACGCGGTGCAACCATTGCCATTAACTCATGATGGTCGTAAGGTAATTTTTCAACTGATTTTGAAAATTTAAAAAGGTTTTCGGTAAACCATAAATGGCTTGTTCGTCCTAATGTTTCAACATTGCCTAGAGTTTCGGAAACCCGCCAGGCTGCTGCACCACCACCGCCCGATTCTTGTGCAATGGTAAGGGCAATTCGCTGGTCGAAAGCTCCGCCAAAAAGTGCCATTTTTCCGGCAAACGAACAGCCTGTAATGGCCAGGTGTTGCAAATCAATTGGCACTTCGTCGGCAACCAGTTCGCGGCCGTCAATTAATCGGCTAATTCCCCACGACCACGCACTGTATGCCCCCATAAAAGTTAATTCGGGATAGAGCTTATTTATTGGCTCCTGTCCACGTTTTTGCTCCCAGGCCATTACGTCCCAAAACTGAAAAGGCACCTGCGCAATCTGGCGTTCAGAGAAAAGTTTTTCGGGCAAACTGCCTGAGCCTTTTCCAATGCCAATAACTGCCGGAAATGGCCCTTCTCCTTCGGGCAAAATAATATGTGAAACCAGTTTCAGGCTCTGCCCGTTACGGGTTATGGTAATGGTTAAGGAATCGCCGGTATAAATCGCATCAATCGAGTCAGGGCGCGATGGTTTTGGACCAATTTCGTAATATTGAATTTCTGCACCGATTTCTGCCCGTCTTCGGCTCCAGTCTGCAAATTTCTCTGATCGGCCTTGCCCGTTCGACCAGGCAAACGGGTCGGTTAAAGGCGCTACAATTTTTAAGTCTGCAGTATCCGTTGCAACCTCTTCGGGCGCAACACTTTTTGTGCATTCTACTGAATAAACCAGCGGAATTTCTTGTTTGCAGGCATTTAGCAACATTAGCGTAAACACGGCAAGCAAAAGCAGACTTAGTTTGTTATGCATTGTTTAGTTTTTTAGGTTGACATTTATTTACTAACAATTTCCAGCTGTGCCGTTTCCAAACCTTCTGATTTGGCCGTAAGAATAATTTTTCCGGGCTGGCCTTTTTGAGTTCTGACAATAGCCAGCGCCATGCCATTAAAAGCTTTCCGTTGTAACGAAGTAAAAGAAGTCATGCAGGTTTGGTCGCCATTATCGGTGGCCACTATTTCTGCAGGCCCCGAGATTTCAAAATCAATTCTATTCATTGATTTCGGAACCATTAGTCCTTCTTCATCACACACTTTTACGGTTACAAATGCCAAATCATTACCGTTGGCAGTAATTATTTCACGGTCGGCTGATGCTGTTAACTTCCTTGCTTCGCCCGTTGTTCTAATTTCTTCTTCGGCCCAAACTTTGCCGTTTTTATAAGTCACCACTTTTAAGGTTCCGGGTTGGTAAAGCACATCATCCCATCGTAAGCGGTATTCATACTCGCCTTTTTTCTTTTTACCCAACGATTTGCCATTTAAAAACAACTCGGCTTCATCGCCCGAAGTAAACACATGAACCGGTGTGATTTTACCCTCGCGCCTGGGCCAGTTCCAATGCGGAAGAATGTGCGCCATTGGGAAATCGGGGCGCCAACGTGCCTGGTACAAAAAGAAGCGGTCTTTTTTAAAGCCGGCCAAATCAATAATTCCGTTGTAGCAACTGCGTGCGTTGTAGTAAGGCGTTGGTTCGCCCAGGTAGTCGAAACCGGTCCAAACAAACTCGCCGGCAACAAACGGGTGTGTATCAAGTGCTTTAAAAACGCGGTCGGGGCTTGAGCCAAAATCCACGCAATACAGTTCGTAGGAACTTACATGGCTGAGTTCGGAGTTACCCCCTTGTCCGTCGCGGGTTGGCGAACTGATTTCGGGAGTTACAGGGAAGGTATAAAAACCACGGCTGCTAAAAACCGAAGCTGTTTCGGTACTTAAAATCACTTTATCGGGAAACTGTTTATGAAAAGCATCGTAAGACGGTGCAGTGCGAATGCGGTCGGTTCCTTCAAATTGCGGCTCCCAACGAATGCCTTCTCCCTGGTAATTTAAGCCAATTACATCGGGCACTTTGGGCAATTCCATATCGTGCTTGGCAAAATTCATGGCCACAACTGTTGGTCGCGTGGTGTCTTCTTCTTTTACAATATCGTATAAACGCTGGCCAACAGCCGCACCTTCGGCTCCGGTGTATTGTTCGCCTACTTCGTTACCAAAACTCCACATTATAATTGAGGGATGATTTCTGTCGCGACGTATAAACGAACGGGCATCAGCTTCCGACCACTCGGGAAAAATCAGGTGAAAGTCGTGAGCTGTTTTTTTCCTTTCCCACGAATCAAAAATCTCATCCATCACCAAAAAGCCCATGCTATCGGTTAATTCGAGCAATTCGGGAGCCGGTGGATTGTGTGCCATTCGAACGGCATTGCAGCCCATTTCTTTAAGTATTTCCAGTTGACGCTCGGCAGCGCGTTTGTTAAATGCAGCTCCCAAAGCACCTAAATCGTGGTGGTTATTTACTCCCTGTATTTTTATTAACTCGCCATTTACCAACACTCCCCGGTTTGGGTCAAACTCCAACGAACGAATGCCAAAGCGTGTTTCGTATTCATCAATCAGTTTTCCGTTTTTATACAGTTGAGTTATTGCCACATAAAGGTTTGGGGTTTGTGTTGGAAAAGGCCCCCAAAGTTTTGGATTATCCAGCTGAACCTCGCTAATGACTTCGGCTTTTTGACCTGCTGCAATTGAAATTTCCTGTTTTTCAAAAACCTTATTCGGTGTTGAACTTCTCACTCCCTGGGCACTTAATGCATAAACAGCTGTTTCTATTTCAACCGTTTCACCCTCTTTACAATCATTTTTAACTGTTGTTTTTAAGCGTACTGTAGCAGCTTCTTCTGAAACTTTTGGCGTGGTAATAAAAGTTCCCCACTGGGCAACATGTACTTTGTTGGTTTTTATCAACCAAACATTCCGATACAGTCCACCGCCCGGATACCAGCGAGCCGAATGATTTGGATTATCCAAACGAATAGCCAACTGATTATCGGCACCTGGCTTAAGGTATGGTGTAAGGTCGAGTTGATAGCTGTTGTAGCCATAAGGCCAGCCACCAACCAAGTGCCCGTTTAGCCAAACCATTGAGTACGACATGGCTCCATCAATCTGCAGGTAGATGGCCTTATCCAGATCTTCGGTTGCCATATTCAGTTTTCGGCGATACCAGGCTACTCCGTTACTGGGCAAACGCCCCATTCCACCGCCAACTTCCGAGTCCCAGCCTTTCTGAAAAGGACCAGCAATAGCCCAGTCGTGCGGCAGGTTTATACTTTCCCATGCACTATCGTCGAAACCACCCTGAACAAATGGGAAGTTGGCTCCGGGCTTGCCTTCCGGCCGTACATAATGATTTTTGGGGTTATTGATAAAACCGTTTGCAGTTGGTAGAATCCAGGGCTTTAATACTTCCTGGCTGGCAGACACATCAACTGCTTCAGTAGGTTTTGCGTCAGCAACCCGTAACTCCTGGTTATTTTTTAAGTCAGGACGAACATCATAAATCAACTCATCGGCCTCGCCAACGTTTTCGTACTTGTAAAACTTCCAACCTTCGTTTATGGATAGTTTTTGGCGAACTATTTGAGTTTTTTTTTCAGAACTGCATGAGAATTGAGCCAATCCGGCAAGCACAATTAAATAAATTGCTCCCAACCGGCTTATCTGAGCTTTATATGATGTAGTTGTCATTTGTAAATCTTTATTAAACTATCTTTTATTTTTTTCTCGAATCGATTTCTCAATTTTGACTAATTCTGAAAAAATCGAAATCGACATAACCTCCTATATTCTTTGTGGCGTGGTTAAAAAGTCCGAATCGGTAACCCATAAAATGTGGCATTGTATACGACATTTTTAATTGGTTGCCAATTCTTTTCCAATTTTCGCCATCCAGGCTGTAATAAAAATCAGCCAAGTCAGTGCAATCCGTAAAATTGCAATATGCTTTTAAATAAATAGTATTCAGTTTCAGTGGAACACACTCAACAATCTCTTCTTCTTCGTTACCGGCATTAATCATTACTACCTTTCTGACTCCTTTTTCGCACTTTACACCCACCAAACCATATTTTTTCTGGAGCAAGACAAGCCCCGCCAAATCGCCATCTTTCATATTGGTAACATCAAGGCATACCGAGCCTGTACATTCGGGGCCGATGGTGCGTTGAGTTAAGGTATTTCTGGTTTGGGTTAATTGGTTGTCAATTCTATTGGTTGTAAGACGTAGATAGCCTTTTCGCTGGCGTACCGACCAATTTTCGTTCACCGGATTATGATTCCATTGCCAAACCAGCGGCAGGTCGCGTTCATTTTCTTTTCGTTCAAATTCATCTGATGCCACAATTCCGGGAATTAATCCATTACCGGCGGGTAAATCGAGTACGTGGGGTACTTTTCCGTTTTCTCCGATTACCGGCCAATCGTTCTCCCATTTTACCGGCGCGAGGTATGGAATTCTACCCACCGAACCATAATCGCGAAACAGATATGCAAACCAGTTACCATCGGGAGTATCAATAAGTCCGCCCTGAGCGACACCTCTGTCTTGCAAAGCTATGCGCCCCACATATGGTCCCGTAATTTTATCGGCCCGGTAAATTAGCACTGTTCGCATGCCGTTGCGTGGCCAAACAATGTTAAACAGATAATATTTTCCGTTATGCTTAAAAAGTTGAGAGCCTTCGGCACGAACATAAACCTCGTTTCCAACCAGGGCGCTGGCATTTTCAATCAGTACCTTTTCGGTTTCTTTTTTAATTCCTGAAAAGTCGCTTTGTAGTTCAGTAATCATTAATTTTCCCGCCCCCCAAATCATATATGTTTTTCCGTTATCGTCGAAAAACAAGGTATGGTCGTGATAAGCAGGTTGAAATTTCTTTAGATCCCATGAACCGTTTTCAATGTTTTTGGTAGAAAAAATATAGGTTGTTCCGGTTGTTCCGGCAAAGGTTGATACATAAAAGGTGTTGTTATGATGCCTAATGCAGCTTGCCCACGAACCTCGTCCGTAAGCATTTTCACCATTCACTAAATTTAATGGATTAACATTGGCCAATGTATCGTATGCGTAATTTACCAGGTTCCAGTTAACCAAATCATTTGATTTCATTATTGGCACCCCAGGACTCATGTGCATTGTTGTGCTGCTCATGTAATACACATCATCAACCCGAACAATAGAAATGTCGGGGATATCGGCAAATATTATGGGATTACGAGCTTGATTTGGCTGTGCTTTGCAAACTAAACCAGGTGCGGAAATAAAAAATATTAACACGTACAACAAAATCCTTTTTGTTGCCAGTACTGCATAACGCAATGTGGCGAAATTACCAATACCTTTTTGTGCTGACCTGTTCAACATTTTTGTTTAGTTTGATTTTGCTTTTCTGCTGTAGCTTATAAGGTACGAATGTATTAAACGCCCTCCTACATTATTTTCAAATTTAGATATAGGTTTTATAAAATAAAGTATACCGTTGTGGCTTTTATGCTACACGCTATTTACTGTCAACTCCTGCTATCCTTGATTAGTCTGGGTTCTTTTCAAATTGCCAATAATCAAAATTAAAAAGCTGCTGAGCACTGTCGCCTTTAAACTTAAAATAAACATCGTGTATGCCACTTGTTTCTGTTAAAACTGTTGTTTCCTTTTTCCAAACATCTAAACCTCCGGTGTAGGGAACAACAAGTGTTCCTATTACTGCTCCGTTTTCTTCATCCAAACGTATTTCAATTTCGCCACCTTTGGGCTCACCATTTATTAAACCGCTGGCTACATTGGCTGTGAATGAATGAGCTCCATCGCCAAAATCAACACCTTTAACTTTTATCCAATCTCCGTTTCCGATAGCGGTAAGGTGCAATCCTCCGTTTAGGTTAACTGCAGTTTTTATCCCCTTCTGTTCATTTATAGTTTCGGCATCAACGCGTTGAAATGGGTTTAAATGCATCAATTGTTGAACGCCATCAACGGTATTTACCATGGTTTCTATGCTTCCATCTTCGTTATGAAAAATGGCGTCTAAGCAAAGGTTTCTTCTGTAGCCAGAAGGTATTCCATTATTTTTTGCAACAACACGATTGTGGTAGGCCTGGTACCAATTCCCACCGAGTTGAAATATAGCATGATGATTGTTATTGTTGTTATCGGGTGGTTGATTCGACACTACTCCGCCGTAGGTAAATCCATCAACCGGAGAGTCGCCAACCATATAATCAATGCGCATTCCGTTGCGGGGATTGGTTGAATAGGAGAAATAATATTTGCCCTCGTATTTGTGCATCCACGAAGCTTCGAAGAAATAAGGCACTTTAAACGAAGTAGCTTTACCATCAACACTAATCATGTCGTCGTTAAGTTTAATAACGCGCATATTATTTTCCCCATTTCCGCCAAAATACATATAGGCCTGCCCGTCATCATCAATAAATGTCATCGGGTCGAACAACCACATGTGTTCGGCGGGCATAACTCCCGGGGTTTCAGATGTTACCAGCTTGCCATCAATTGCATCTGTAAACGGGCCGGTTGGACTATCGGCAATTGCAACACCAATACCGTTTCCTCCATTACCAAAGTAGAGATAAAATTTTCCGTTGCGCTCAACCGGCGATGGCGCCCAGCTTTTTATAGCCCAAGTGGCATCTTGTGGCACCTGAAATACTTTTCCGTGGTCGGTCCAGTTTTTCAAATCGCTGCTTGAAACGCATACAATTGAACTCATTTTGTAGCCACCTTCATAGGGATTTTGATTATCGTTTGAACAATACAAGTAAACGCGTCCATTGTATACCAATGCTCCCGGATCGGCAAGGTATCGATGAGACACAATGGGGTTGTCGGCATTTACAATATTTTCAAAACCAACAAGTAATAATAGACTAATGATTAAAAATCTTCTAAACATAATGGTATTTTTAGTTGGTGTTTTAATTCTTCCTTTTAGTCAAAAATTAAGTCTTAGGTAACCACCTCTGTGGTTACTCTAAGACTTCAACTAACTAACTAACTATTAATCTATCAAACTAAACCTCTATTCAGGATATGGTGTGATATCAAAATTCTTTATTTTACGACACTAAAAGTATATTTTATCTCCTGTCGGGGCTTTCAATTTTAGCTATTTGATTTTTAATTTCAGACACACTAAAAAATAGCACATTTTCAGCTGAAATACAGGCATTTACAACGACTCAGTTTTCATAAATATACAATTACAGTCCATTTTACAAAGAAGCTACCAGCCCTAATAGCCATTTTTTTTAGAATAAAGTAAAAAGATATTGCTGGAGTTATTCATCAAGCAGTTCGCTGGCTAACCACAACAGTGGCGCCTGTCCGTGCAGATCTCCTGTAACTCTTGGCCGGTTAAAGTAATAGTCAATTTCAGTACTTTGCCCGGTTCCAACACAAACTTCTCGTACTTTGCCATCCGGGTTTAAGTAGTTTTGCAGGCCATTCCACGCCTTAACACAGGCATTTTTATATGCTTTTTGAGGTAATAATTTATGTTTCACGCCAAGCGCCATTGCAAACGCAAACATGGCTGTACAAGATGTTTCTTTAAAAGATTCCGGCCGGTTAATTACCTGGTGCCACATTCCGTCTTCGGCCTGGTTTTGTAACAAGGTATGCATCATTTTTTTGTAGGCTTCCAAAATTGAATGATAATATGGATTTTTTGAAGAAAGTTCAGAAAGTACCTCGGCAAAACCGGCGGCTACCCAGCCATTGCCCCTGCCCCAATAAAATGGCGCATTATTGCCATGATAGAACAAGCCATTAGCTTGTTGAAGTTCGTTAATATATGCGTTTAGCGTGAATGCTGCTCGCTCTAAATAAATTGTTTTCCCTGTGGCTCGGTAGGCTTGTGCCTGCAAACAGCCAATCATGTATATATCATCAATCCAAAACCGTGTTTGTGATGAAAGACCGTTGGACAAGGTATCTAACCACTGCTCGTCGGCAAAACAAATTCCTTCGGACAAATAGTTTTCATCTCCGGTGTGCTTATAAATCTCAAGTGGAAGTACACCATACACATTGGCATCAACATGATTTTTTGAGTTGGAGATATACTCCGGTGTTGCTTTCTTATAATGCTCGATGAGTGTATTGGCCAATTCTTTATTTTCAAGTTGAAAGGCCAGTTTAATTGCACCATAAGCAGCACATACCTCAGCGTAGTGAATGGCGTAAACGTCGCCGGTATTGTAGCGCATAAAATCGGGACGCAAAAGCAATTCTTTGCTTATCAACACCCCCACTTCTTCAGCGCTTTTCTGTATGGCTTTATCGGTTTGACTGCCAGAGCCCGAACAGCCCCAAACTATCAGCGCAAGCACTGCGAGTACCACCCTATTAAAACTACAATCTTTCGTTCTCATTATTTAGATATAAGGCTATTTTATTGTTTTATGCTAAAACTAATAATCTCTCCCGCTTGTGTTTGAATATCGTATTCGTAAACCTTTTTAATTTTTGGGGCTTTTAATAATTTTTGGTTATGAATTAACGGTTCCGAAACTTCGGGAACTGCAAATAAGTGATTTGGATTTTCTCCTTTTGCTTCCAACAAGTTAACACCCTTTAAAGGCACATAAGAACGAATGCGGCAGTTACCTCCCAAGGTAGATTGAATGGTAGCCGTCTCAAATTCACCATTTTGCCATTTTATATCTACAACAAATCCTCCCTGGGCTTTTATTCCTTTTATTTCTCCATCGCTCCAGGCATCGGGTAGCGCCGGAAGCAGGTGAATGGCTCCGTCGTGACTTTGCATCAACATTTCATTAATTCCGGATGTGCAACCAAAATTTCCATCAATCTGGAAAGGCGGATGTGCATCGAAAAGATTAGGATAGGTGCCTCCGCTTGCCGAAAAAGAAGTCTCGCTCGGATCGACCAGCGAAAGTTGATCGGTAATTAATTTAAAAGCATGATTACCATCCTGCAGACGCGCCCAAAAATTTACTTTCCAACCCATCGACCAACCTGTTGAAATATCGCCTCGCTGATTTAATGTGGTACGAGCTGCATTAAATAATTCCGGTGTTCTGTATGGCGAAATCTGGTTGCTCGGGTGCAGTCCGTACAAATGGGAAACATGACGGTGTTTGTCGTTGGGATCGTCCAGGTCTTCCATCCATTCCTGCAACTGCCCGTGTTGGCCAATTTGCATAGGTGGCAGTCGGTCAAGTATTTTTTGCCACTTTTTTTGTTCTGAATTATCGACATTTAAAAGTTTAGCAACAGCTATTGTTTTCGAGAATAAATCGAATAGAATCTGATTGTCCATGGTAGCCCCTGCACATACTGATGTGCCGTGTCCTTTTGGTGCATTCTCCGGAGAAATTGAAGGACTGACAACCAACCAATTATTTTTGGGTTCTTCAATCAGAAAATCCTGATAAAATTCGCAGGCCGATTTAAAAGTAGGATAAACCGATTTAAGGTATTGTGCATCGCCGGTGAACAAATATCTTTCCCATAAATGCTGTGAAAGCCAGGCCCCCCCCATGGGCCACATGCCCCAAAAAGCGCCATCAACCAATCCGCTAATTCGCCAAATATCGGTGTTGTGGTGAACCACCCAACCGCTGCAGCCATACATATTTTTTGCCGTTTGCCTGCCGGTTTCCGATAAGTCCCGAACCATTTGAATAAGCGGCTCGTGCATTTCTGACAAATTGCATTTTTCCGCAGGCCAGTAATTCATTTCGGTATTGATGTTGATGGTATATTTACTGTCCCATGCCGGACTTGTGCTTCCGTTCCAAATGCCCTGCAAATTGGCAGGCTGCCCACCGGGTTGCGACGAAGAAATGAGCAAATACCTTCCGAATTGATAATACAATACCACTAGCTCAGGGTCCATGGTTTTGGAGAAGTATTTTACCCGAACATCGGTTGGGAAACTGGAAGCCACAGAGGTTTCCAATTTAAAACTTACACGCTTAAACAATTCCTGATAAGCCTTGACATGATTCTGTTGCAATTGCTTATAAGTCCTTTTATTGGCAGCAGAAAGATAATTTTTACAGCGCTCTGTTTCGTTGGCCGTTAAGGTTTTGTAGTCGACAAAATTTGTTGCAATTGAAATCAACAGTACTACTTCATCTGCCGCTGTCACCTCAATTTTATTATCCTTTTGGGTAACACTGCCTCCAATGTTTTTAATTTGGGTTAGAGCCGTAAATTTTACTTGTCCTTCAACACCTTCATGATTTCCTGAAAGCCCTGTCATCTCGATTATTGATGCATCTAAAGTACGAATACCTTTTTGTAACGGGCCGCTTAAATCGGCCACAAAAGTTAATTGTCCGGGTTTGCTGGCCGAAAGTTTTACTACCACTACCTGGTCGGGTTGCGACACAAACACCTCACGCTTAAATTCAACTTTATCCACAGTGTAGCTGGTGGTAAATGTTGCATTTTGCAGATTGAGTTCGCGATAATAATTGGTAAACTTGGCATGCTTGGGAAAGGATAATTTCAGGTTCCCAATGGTTTGATACCTGGAGCCCTGAAGCTGCTGGTGTTTAATCTTTTGGTTAACAAGAGTTTCAGCTTCCTTGTATTTCCCATTAAAAATTAACTGACGAATTTCGGGCAATGCTTTCAATGCCTCGGGATTATCGTTACGCGAAGGGCCACCCGACCAAAAGGTATTTTCGTTTAGCTGGATGTTCTCAACCTCCGGATGTCCATAAACCATGGCTCCCAAACGCCCGTTTCCTAAAGGCAAGGCTTCATTCCAGTATTCAGCCGGTTTGTCGTACCACAGTTTTAAATTTTCTTGTGCCTGAAGGTTTATGTTCTTCCCAATAAAAAGTGCTAAAACGCTTATAAGTGCTACAATTCTTATCATCATAAATCCCAACGGTTAATAAACTGAAATAACTACTCGACGGTAAGCGGTGAGGCTTGGCTTGCCATTGTCTGTGACCTCAAGAATAATATGTATCTTTTTATTTTTTGCATTGGCCGGAATTTTCACCTGAGCCTCAGGCGAATTCTCGTTCAGAATTTCAAGCATTTCTGAATAGGTGCCAGGCTCTTTGTAAAAAGTCCATGTATAACTTAGCATGTCATTGTCAGGATCGCTTGAATCACCTGCATTTAGTTCGATAGCCGAGCCGGCCATTGCATCGATGTACAAAACCTGCCGCGATTTATCGCCATTTAATACCGCCAACGGATGATGGTTTGCATCCTGGTAATTAGCACTTATACTCCAATCCATTCGGGCAGCAAAATCGTTATCGTAACCTTCGCTCCAACGTTTTATTGCCTGACCTTTTTCTTTTGTGTTTCCATACATAAAATAAGGATCAAAACCGGGCTCTGCATTTTCATTAATCTTTGCAACTTCAGACATGCTACGTATACCGGCAACTTTTGAAAAACTAAAGCGGCCGCCCCAGCCTCCCTGGTCAATTTGTTCAGGATCGTTCAAGCCGTTTGGAAAAACATGCATAAAAGAGGGTGAATCGCCTTCGGTAGCCCATTTTCTATTCGGGTAAGCAGCACCCAGCGGACCGTGACTTTGAATATGTTCTTTCAAATATTCGTCAGACGGAGCCCAGCCATACACTCCTTTAGCCCTGATATAAAAAACATCGGGAAAGTTTTTGGCAATCCAGGCACCGGCATCGTCTTGTCCTAATATATCAAACAAGCGAAGTTTACTCAGAAACTTTTTTAACTCATCGGGTGTGCGTGTTTCGCGAACTTTCCAGATGGCCTGTGCAACGGTATTCATGCCACCCCAGCCCATTACCCAAACCGGGCGATGATCGTCTTTATCAACAGAACTTATAATTAAATCGGAGCCCGGGCTGTCTTTTCCCAAACCAACATCGCCCATTCCGTAACCGGTTTGTCCCATTACCGAAATTGATCGCAAATAATCAGGATGAGGGAATCCTTCAGCATGAATTTTTAGGTTGGGATAAGCTTCTGCATAAGCATCCACAATTTTATCGAGCATGGCAGTATTGCTTTGGTTTTTCTTCCAACATCCTGTTGCCACTATCAAGCCTTCAATATCAAATTCGTTTGAACTTACCAGTTGCCGAACCATCGACTGCTCATCATCGGGGTCGGCCCCCAAATCGGTCGTATTGATTACACGTGGTTTAGTAAAATTTTCTTGTGCTTGAATTGTAAATGTGGCCATTAACATGACCAGGAATAAAAGTTTTCTCATTGGTTCAATTCGTTTATTATTGACTATTTAGCAACAAAAAATTAAGGCTCATTGCCAATTATTTATTATAAATTTATCGTTTACGATGTTTACTTTATTTCAAACACCACCGAAGTGGCAAAATCCATTTCTTCAGGACACGTGATGTAAAGGCCATCGTTTTGCTGCGACCACTCCAGTTCTCCCTCGAAACCAAGCATACGAACCGTTTTAACAGGCTGACCTTTTAACTCACCTCCTGTGGCCAATGATTTTATCTGAAGTTTTGTTTCAGGTTGCGGCACGGTCATACAAAAAGCATAAATCTCATTACTTTTGCCAACTGTAAAACGAAAGTCCTGCTCGTTGAATTTAAACTCTGCATGGTGTTTTCCCAACTTACCCGATGGCAGCATTTTTAGTTTTCCATCAACAATTTCACCTTCTCCGGGAAGTGCCCAGGCTTTACTACCATAAACAGCTTCTCCATTTATGCGCATCCAATTGCCAATATTTTTTAACATCTGACGGCTTCCTTCATCAAGTGCTCCGTTTGGTAAGGGCGAAACACAAATAGCCACATTACCATCGCGCGCAATAGCTTCAATCAAGTAGCGAATAACCATGCCTGCATCGTAGGTAAATCCTGGACTATAGTACCAATCGCCAACCGGTATTTCGGCAATCCATGGTTCGGTGTTTTTAATCTTTTCAGGTGCACCAAACTCTTCGGTAGTTACTGTTCCGTTTGTTTTATGGCGAAATTTCACAATGCTAAACACATCCACATCGCCACGGCGGGCAAGCGTTTGATTGTAATAGTATGCAATTACGCGCTGCATGGCATCGGCTTTTAACCCGCTTCCGGTACCTTCGGCGCAAAAGGGTTGCGACTTGGTTCCATCGGTATAAATAAAATCGGGATTATATTTGTCGATTGCATCCATCATACGTAAAGCCCATTGCGTAGCATACCATTTTGCGTAGGGAATATGGTTGGTAAAAATACCACCCCCAGGTGTATTCCATCCGGTATAACAGGCTACCGGTACATTATCGTATTCGCGCAGATTAATTCCATAAAGCATCCGTGGGTCGTACCCTTCCCACCACTTTCCTTTTCCATCGGCAAGGGTTAGGTTTGCATCGTACGGAATGCCATTGTATTGCCCCGTGGTATCGCTGCCAAACGCGGTTTGCCACCACCACCAGGTATATTCGTGATGGAAGGTTATACCAAAATGCATATTATTTTCCCGACAAGCCTTTTCCCATTCGCCCATCAGGTCGCGTTTTGGCCCCAAATTTACCGAGTTCCAGGGCTGGTATTTCGAATCCCATAAATCGTAATTATCATGATGAACACCTTGAATTACGAGGTAACGTGCACCGGCATCCTGATAAATTTTAGTAAGTTCGGCAGGATTAAGCTGGTCGGGATTCCAATCGCGCAGTACTTCTTTGTAGCCCACTTCTGAAGGATGTCCGTATTTTTCCAGGTGATTTTTATAGGCAGTGGTTTTAGGATCGTATAAGCGACGTGCATACCAATCGCCACTTTCTCCGGCAGCCTGAGGACCAAAATGCACCCAAATTCCAAATTTTGCTTCGCGCAACCAATTCGGCTGTCCCGGATAGTTGGCTTCAATACTTTCCCAGGTAGGCTCGTATGGGCCTGGCGCAACAGGTAGATTCGCAAGTTTCACTTCAGCAAATGCACTGGCATCACCTCTCGGGACGCTATTTTCGGGCTGCAGTTCCGGCACCTCTGGTATTGGAGAAAGTTTATCAGGTAAAAAAGATTGTTTTTGGGGTTGGTTGGTACACGCTATTGCTAAAATAAACATAGCAACAATAAGGATGGTTCTCATGTGGTAAAGGTTTTAGGTTTATTGTTTTACTATTTTTTTAATAACTATTTGATTGTCGAGTATTATTTTTACGATATAAATTCCGGGCTTAAAGCCACTCATATCAACCGTACAATTTTGACCTTCTTCTTTTCTGTTGAACAAAACAACACCATTTGAATTAAAAATACTCAAATCTGCCTGTTTATTATTAAGAGTAACCGTTAAATTTTGTGTTACCGGATTGGGGTAAATATCAATGCTGTTTCTTTTTACCCGGGAGTTTACCGAAGTTGGTGTACAATTCGTAGCAGAGGCTCCGGCATCACTAATCGTCATATCTTCAGTGGTCAGCCAAATTTTATCCAGTTTAGCGCCATCTTCGCGGTAACCAATGGTAAGCTCGTGTGAACCGGCCCCGAGGTAAAAAGTATTCGAATAAGTGCGCCATGCCCAGCCGGTTGAAGAAGCAATATCGTTCCATCTTGAATAAGAACCGTTGTCCATTTTTAGCCAAAAAGAATCGTCGTTTGCATTGGGGCAATGAACTCTCAGCTTGAGAAAATAATTTCCACCACTGGATATATCAAAGGTATAGCTCAACAAACCCGATGCACTAACCGGTGCCGAGCCGGTGCTGTTATTACCTTCTTTAATGGTTACATATTGGCCATTTGATGCCTCTTCATCGGCAATTTCGTCCCACAACGAACCAACCGTTCCACATTCAGCTTCCAGCCAAATACCGTTACTTTCGCTAATCGTAAATTGCACCTCGTCGGTATCTGTATTTCCGAGATTGTCGGTTACCTTAAGAACAAGCGTATGTGTGCCAACCGCTAAACTCACCGTAGGATTAACGCCGGTGGCAATTATAGTTTCATCGCGGCTCCAGGTATAAGAAACAATAGAACCGTTATCGCTATTGCTTAACGAGGCATCGAGTTCCACATCTTCGCTACCGTTGTTGTCTGAATCCCAGATGCTTTGATTAAATCCTGCAAAAGCCCATGCCTGCGGAGTTTTATTAATTCGTATCAGGTGTAGATTGCGGGCACCGGGCAAGCCGTTGGTTCCCCCGGAAATTTGCAGGGCTACAATTTTATCAAACGCGCAACTGTCCATTGCTGAAACGGTAATTGTTTTGCTTAATTCTCCGGGTACAAAAGTTAAAACAGTATCCGATAAAGTAAAATCAATTCCGATTCGTGCATCGCCGGCAACCGGGGAAATCTTAACAGATATGGATTCATCTACAGGCTTATTCAATTTTAAACTGAACTGCACTGTTGTACCGCGCTCAACCGATGACACTATGGTTTCGAAATATACTAACCTGCCTGCCAGTTGAAGGGTGCTGTCCCACCCAAACGGCGTTGCCGGATATGCTGCAAAAGCGCCAAGATCGAGACCGTTATCTCCTGCATTTTTTGCCGGGCTGGTAGCCTGAAGGGCAAAATCTTCGTTCCCCTCAACGGTGCTTACAAACATGGGGTTTGCTGAAAGGCCGTTATTTTCACCAATTTCGTTCTGAAAGTCGGCGACGGTAACGGGGCTGTCTTTAAACTCAATGGAATTGGGATTATCTGAAGAGTACCACAAATTGCTTTCAAAAATATGCGGGGCATTTGAAAATGCTTCTTCGGTAAAAATCAGGTTAAAATCCGTGTTGTTGAATGCAATATTGTTGCGGAATTCGTCGCGTTCTGATTTATGAATATTAAACCCGATTTTGTTGTTGTAAGCTATATTGTTTATCCAACGAGGTTCAATGGTCCAGCCCGTATTTTCGTAGTGCGAGCTCATAAATCCATTTTTCATGTTCAGGCTAATGTTCTCCTGAACAATGTTTTGCGCACACCTCGATTCGTTAAAAATACCGTTGTCGCCGGTGTTGGCATAATTGCGCAGAAGAATGTTGCCGCTTCCGTGCCTGTCGAGCCAAATGGCATGACGCACATCGTACGAATAGTTAAAAGCAAATATGTTGTTTCCATCGGGCACATCGCCACCACCGCCTGCTGCTGCCGAAAACTCGTAGCTTCCGCCCCAGCTACGCAACTTTCCTTTAAACCCAATAAAAGTATTGTTGCTTATTAGGTTGTGTGTGCAGCCCGATCCAAAATAGCCAATGCCATCGCCAAAGCAATTTATAAAATAATTGTTCCGAATTACATTTTGTGTTGTCCAGCCCAGCCATACAATGGTATTTCCATCCCAGCTGCCAACTTCTCTGTTCCCCAAATTTTCGAAACGGTTATTGATTACCACATTGTTTCCTCCACGACTAATATTTATGGCGGCTTTGCCATAGCTGAAGTCTTTAAAGGAAAATCCTTCAATCCAGATATAGTTTTTTGATGATAAACTGAAAACGGGATTATTATCGCCTATTGAGGTACCCGGATGTTTAATAATCACCTCTCCCGTGCCAGGGTTGGGCATAAAAACAATAATGGCATTCTCAGTTCCCGAGCTTGCCGGGCTTATGTTTTCTTCAAAATAAACTCCTCCGTTTACAAAAACCGTATCGCCCGGATTTACCATTCGGGCAGCTTTTGCAATGGTATTAAAGGGCGCTGTTACCGAGCCGTTCGAGCTATTATTACCGGTGGTACTAACGTAGTAATTCTTGCCAAATCCTTTTCCAAAGAATAGAAAGACAAAAATGAGTACTGCCAGACTTTTTACCGCCTTTATTTCACTAAATTTCATAAATCAACTATAAATGCACTATTTCTGATAGATAATTTTTTTGGTTTCAATCAACTCCCCAATTTGCAAACGTATTAAATAAAATCCACCGTTGAGGCCTTCGGGAGTCCACTCAACGGCATGTTCACCAGCAGTTTGGTACTGATTCACCAATGCCTTAATTTGTTGCCCGTGCAGGTTGTATATTTTCAGATTGACATCGGCTGCCTTACTTAATCTGTACGTAATTCGAACCGATTGATTAAACGGATTGGGATAATTTTGCCAGGCTATGCCCTCCTGTTTTTCAATGGTACCGGCACTAACGTTTCCGCACCAGTTACTTGCCTGCTCGCCAATTCCGCTAACTTCTGTATCGTAGGCGGTAATAAACAGTTTATCCAGGCGGGCCCCGTCTTCACGGTATCCAATGGTAAAAACATGGTCGGTAACACTTAGGTTATACTCGCCAAATTTATACCAGCTCCAACCTCCCCCGGCACTGCTTGCCAGTCCGTTATGCATGCTATAATCTCCGTTGTCCATTTTCACCCAAAACGAATCGTCGTTATAACTTGGGCAGAAAATTCGGGCATAAACGCTGTAAACGCCTTCGGTTGGGGCTGAAAAACTAAATGACACAAGGCCATCGCTATTGGCAGGTGCTGAGTTTATACTTTCGAAACCTTGCCTGGCTGTAACATACTTACCATTGGATGCCTGGGCATCATCACCCTCGACCCAATTGGAACCAACCGTTGCACATTCGGCTTCCAACCATATATTTTTTTCGTAGTAGTTGCTTTCCAGAACCGTAATTACAATCTCGTCGATAGCTGTTTCTCCATCGTTATCGGTTACGCTAAGCAGGATTTTATGCACGCCAACAGGCAGGCTTATTTCGGCATTGGCACCGGTTGCCAGCACATTGCCGTCTTCAATCCATTCATAGTTATCAATCGTACCATCGGCATCCGAACTTCCGGTACCATCAAGGACAATTGTTTCTGCCCCGCTATCATCGCTATCGATAATGGTTCGGTTGAAACCGGCATAGGCAATCGGCGCTTGTTTATCCGAAGTGCAGTTCTCGGCCGTACCTCCTTTCCCCGATGGTTCGGTAGCTGATGTTGTTATAAAAAGCTTGTCTATGTGGGCTCCGGTTTTATTGTAGGCCAGGGTTAAAGACTGCTCTCCCGCTTCCAGGCTTACGGTATCGATTTTTACCCAGGCCCAGTTTGTGGCGGCCGGAATAATATCCCATGCGAGCCAATCCTCGTTGTTCATTTTCAACCAAAAAGCATTGTCATTGGTTCCGGAAACCAAAACACGTCCCCAAAAGTTGTATGTTCCACTTTCGTTCACCGAAAAATTATAAACCACGTGTCCTTCAGTATTTTCAGGGGCAGCCTCGGTACTGTTATCTCCACTATCGGTGGTAATGTATTTGGCATTCGAGGCATTGGTATCGGTAAAGGTTTTCCAAAGGGCACCGGTACTTCCACATTCTGCTTCGAGCCACACATCGTCGCTAACAATATTTTCAATGGTTATGTTGTCGAAGAAAACGGTATTTGACGCCTGTGTGTTCGCCTTAAATTCGATGGTATTAGCCCCTTTGTTTAGCGCTACCACCTGACTGTTTGTGCCCCACTGGTTTAAGGCATTTGTTTGTGTAAATGTTGGCGAAGCCACTTTCACTCCATTAACGTATAAATCGATTGAATTTACATCTCCGGCGGCAGCTATGTAACTTGTTTTCAGGGTGTAGTTTCCGGCATTTAAAACACTAACCATTTCGCGTACACTTGCCGCAGCATTTGTTCCAAATTCCAGATAACCCTGCCCGGTATAATTTCTTAGTTCGCCACTGTAACCGCTTTTTACAATTCGGGCTATGTTCTTGTATTCAAATGTTTCCCCCTCGTACTGGCGGATGCCGGTGTATGTAGGTGGACTTAGCGGAACGGTAATGTTTGCGGTTTTGTATTCGCTTAAGCGGTTGCTTGCCGAGCCCGAGCAGTTGATTTCAATATCTACCGGGCCGTTGTGTTCAACGGTTAGTGTAAGCACGCCTTCCGACCATTGTTTCGACACTTCACTTTTCAGGTTTTCGCCTCTGTCGCTTACAGAAAATGTAGGTTCTGAAGAGCTGCCATAAATTTTTATCACATCCGGTTTCAGACCTTCATCTAACTTATTATCAAAATTACTCAGGTAAATTGTCAGCCTGTCTTCGTATTCCTTCATCACACCTGCAGTATATTGCGAAAAAGTCATTTCAATTTTTTCGCAGGTGTTGTATTTAAACGGGATGCTGGCACTGGCCGTTTGATTTACTTTGTATGGATTGTAGCACACCCAGCCGTTTTCGTGCCTGCCAACATACATATCTCCGGTGTATTCTTGTGGAAATTTGGTATTCATCTCGTTTACTTTTGCTGAAACAGATGACCAGCGGCTGTTGTAGTTTGAGGAGTAAAGCTTATGTTCAAAGGTATTGGCCAACTCATCATCTAAACCATACACAATGGGGATAGTTGGGTAGCGTCCTGTCTTTTTAAAAAAGCTCAGGTTCTCATCGTAATTACCATCGTTATCCATCAGGTAAAGGCCTTCGTATAAATTCTCCGGAGAGCTGTATTTTGCATCTTCACCACCTGTGTTTGTGTTTTGAATCAACACATATTTCGAGCGGTCGATAACTTCTTTACGGCTGGGAATACGCACCGTGCCATCAATAACTTTTCTGAAAAGGTCGACACTAACGTTGTCGAACTGAGGAAATGTTTTCCATTTACGTGCCGAATAACCATCGGTGGTTTCGCTTGCGTTTACCTCGGTAAAACACTGTGTCCAGATTAGTTCAGGCCCATCAAACATGGTTAAGCCGGTTAACATGGTGTGCTCCAGAAATGGTGCTCCGTAGGTAGCCATTGTAAAATGCTCATCCTTATCCATATCGCTGCCACGCACCCAACCATCGTCGGTCCAGCCGGTATCGTCGTAACGTATTCCGTATTGCCCGCTATAACCCGAAAGGTAGGCTCCCAGGCTCATACTTTCACGGTCGTGCAAATACGAAACCTGCGTATGCTTATCGAATAACAGGTAATTTTCGGTGTATTTCGAGCAAGCCTCGGCAAAGTCAGGATTCAATTTGAGCATGCCAATTGGGTTGTACCTTACCACCCATTTGTTCCAGCAAATACTTACCACAAGGTAGCCACCATACTTATTGCTTAATTCCAGCAGGTTGGCAAAATGCGAGATGCGGTCGGTCCATTTTGGAGAAAGCGGATTATCACTTTGGTCGAATCCCCAAAACTGCTCGGAATAGTTAAAACCAATAAAGTTTGGGAACTCCTCGAATAAGTCTTCATAAAGCGTTAAGTCATCATCCGGGAAATGGCAAAAGCCGCCACTTGCCGGTTGCACGGTTGCCCACATCCGGTTTTCGGCACATACCCTCAACCACGACTTAGCGGTTTCCAATCCATCTTCCACCAGTTTAAACTTATAGGTATCGTCATCATGACTAATCGACAAGGCAATATTCATAACCACATAGGGGCGAATATCTTTAGGAACCAGGTCGATAATTTTTTGTGGGTCGGCGTAGTTCCATGTATCAATATGGATGAGCCACATGGGTTGGTCGGGCGAAATGGGCCGCCTCATTTGTTGTTGGGCCCGGGCAAAAAAGCCGGACAAAATAAGTACAACCAGAATTATTTGACAAATAAAACGCTTCATAAAATGCTCCTCTTTTTTTTCTTATAACTAATTCACCAAAAGGCTTTCGGGTGCTCCGAGGTACGAATATTTTTTTGCTCCGGTATTGATTTCATACTTCTGAAAAACAATTCCCGGGTCTATCATCCAGATTTTTAAAGTATGCTTGCCCGGTTTTTCCAGGCGGTGCTTCGATGTTTTTATTTTAATGTGGTCGCCAACCGACTTAGTCCACCAACCGGCATATTGCCAATCGGGTTTTTCCTCGCCCTCGTTCATATTTATAATTTGCGGTTCTTCATCGTCAATAGAAATGGCAAATCGCAAACCATCTTCTTTTCGGAAATCCTGGGTAGGCGAAAGGAAAGTTTCAACTTTTATATCACCGGCATTAAACACGGTAAAATCATATTCCACATATGGTGAATTTTCATCAAGTTCAACTCTTTCGGCATTTACCGGCTCAACTATTAACGATGAGGCCGTACGTCCCAGGTTGGGCACCTCGATCCAATGAATATCTTTTGAATCGATTTTTTTGCTGTAATTCACGGCTTCGAAAGCAATAACGCCACTGTTTTCAACAAAACCTGACACCTCGGTAAGTTGGTTAAAAACAGGAACCTCTACCGAATACTCGCTACCGGCACCTGAAATTTTTATCGAGCCCGAAATTTGACCTTTGGGTGCTCTGTTCCAATCGATACTTACATAAATTTTTTCGTTAAACTGAATGGTTCCTTGCGTTTTTGACAGGATTATCCAGTCTTCATTTGCATGAAGCGAATAACTCAGTTTTTCTTCTCCTTTGTTTATAATATCGATGTAATAGTTCTGTTTATTTATTGCATCAAAAACGGGCATTTTATTGCTGAATGACCAGTCGGCTTCCACATCAAGCCAGCCCCAGCGTGGTTTTTTGCCATATTCAAGGAGGTACCCCAGTTCGGCAGGTTTATCAACCTGAACATACGATACTGCGGGCATGGTATTTAACGGCGGATGGTTCCAGCTGTTATAACCAATGTGCGTTTGCGACATCATGTGGTTCCACTTCCCATTGGCATGCTCGTGAAAACGCTGAGTTAGTTCGGCATCTTTATCAAACAACTCCTTTACTTTTTGGGCATAATAATTGGCTGAGACTGCACCTCTTTCGGCATAATACTTGTTCTTACCTGCCGCCACATACATTTCGTTAATATTGGCACTCAACTCGATTGGCGATTGTACCAACTGGTAAAAAGCCGGTTTATAAGCCCCGGGTATTTTTTTGTAAAGTGTTTCACTCTTGTTTAGCAAAGTTTTATACTCATCTACAATACGGTCGGCTTCGCGAAAATTCTCGATACTGTAGGTAGTTGGGGTCAACATCTCAGGGGTTCTGCGAGCATTGTATTTGGTATAAAATGCCAACAGTTCTGCAATCTCCGGGGCATATTGAGGGCCAAATTGTTGGGTAGCCCATTCCGTGTAATACGCAGGCAAATCGTTGGCCTGAATGGCATTGGGATTCCAGGCAAAATCCAAAAAGAAACTAATAGGCAGCTCCATGGGTTTTATATCACCCACATTAACCAGCCAAAGGTCTTCAACACCGTGCTCGTATGCCAGTTTCATTTGCTCCCAGGTTCGTTCAATTTGGGTAGTATTTAACCAGCGGTAGGAAACTGGTGCCCCAACATAATCGAAATGGTAATAAATACCATAACCGGCCGGGTGGCTCAAATCTTCCTTTTTGGGTAAAATGCGCAGGTTGCCCCAGTTATCGTCGCAAAACAAAACAATAATATCGTCATCTACCCGCATTCCTTTATCGAAATACTCTTGGACCTCTTTGTAAACGGCCCAAACCTGAGGTGTTTCGTTGGCCGGTTTACCGCTAACATCGGCAATAATTTCGCGCTGGTCGGCAATAATTTCTTTTAAAAGCCCAACCGCAGCATCTTCCGACATGGCCTCGTCGCCATCGCCACGCATACCAACAGTTACTACACTTTCGTAATCTTTCACCCGCTCAAAGCCTTCGCGCCAGAATTCCTGCAGGTTTTCTTTGTTTGTTTCGTAATTCCAGGCTCCTTTGCCAAATTTTCCCCACTCGTTGTGCGAACGCATCATAGGCTCGTGGTGACTGGTTGACATTACAATTCCATACTCATCGGCCACTTTTGGATTTAAGGGGTCGTCAACATTAAACATGGTGGGCAACCACATGGCCGGCCACAAATAGTTGGCTTTATTTCTTAAAAGCAGTTCGAAAATGGTTTCGTAACATTTGTGGTTGGGCCCGCCAAATTTTTCCTCGGCCCAGTTTCTAAACGCCGGTGCTTCGTCGTTAATAAATATTCCGCGATACTTAACCGCCGGCCCTTCGGAAACAAAGCGGCCGTTGGCGAGGTAAATCCGTTCTTTCTTTTTAACCGGCACATCGGCCCACCAATACCAGGGCGAAACACCCATTTCCTGCGAGAGGGTAAATATGCCATAAGCAGTACCACGGCGGTCGCTACCAACTATTACCAGCGCCTCTTTAACTCCATCGAATGGATTTTTAACCGTTTCGATGATGAAGCCTTCCCATTTATTTTTTATTGGCGAAACATCGAGCTTTTTGTTACTGATTAAACGGTCAATTAAAGGATTGTTCCCCAGAGTTCCAACTACTATTATTTTGCTGTCCAGTTCTTCGTCAGAAGTTAGAACAGCCGGTTTTTTGCCGCTTACTTTCTCAATATCGGAAGCCAGAAAACTGGCTGCTTTTTGTACCAGAATATTTTCTGAAGCTTCGTAATAAATACTGGTTATTTCATCAGAAGAAACAATGGTAAAAGCATTACTACGTTTATCGAAATCGGTGCTAATTTTTAATTGCGATAAGGCCGTAAAGGGCAGTAAAATAAATAATAAAATATAGGTCCTAATCATGTTGGTCATTTTTTCAAATGTAGTAAGTCCCCAGCCGGGTGTTTTTTAATAATGGATATTTGATTTTTAATTTAGGATATAGCGCAACCCCTTAACTAAAAGCGAACCTTGAGGGAATAGATGCTTTGTGGTGAAATGCTGATTTTCACATGTTTTTGTTCGTTACTCAATTCGGTTTCAACCGTTTTCATATTGTAATGTTGCGTGGTTTCTACCGCTTTGTGTGCTGTTACTTTTTCCGGCAGTTCTACAAATGTTTCAAAGGCACTATCTCCCCTGTTCAAGGCAACAATGCTAATTTCATTTTCAGTTTCGTTAAGATACGCTGTGGCCAGTACATTTTCGTTGGGCACATCAATATCAATTCGTGTAGTTCCGGTAGCATAGGCCGAATAATGTGCCATGATGTAACCATTTTTCATGACTTCGCCTTCGGCAACGTAACCGTGCTCCGTATTGTTGTCGCCTATCATGCCATAAAAGCGTTTTAAGTACCAATACAGGTATGCACTGCAATAGGCTTCCATGCACATGTGCATTTCCAGCCCAAGTTTATCAAAATTATACGCCCATGTTTTGTAGTCGCCACTTTCGAGGTCGTAGCCATAACTTCCAAAAAGTTTTTCGGTCATCCACCAGCCACCTTTGCCTGCCGGTTTTAAATGGCTTGCATACAAACTTTCAACATAGTCGTGTCGTCCTTTTACGTAGTTGCTCGACAAATTGGTAAATCCCTGGTAGGTATGCCCGGCAACAATATCGGTATTTGCAAAGGCTTCAGCCGAATTGAGTATCGCATTGGTATAATCGGGCGAGAAACCACAAGCTTCAGGCGTCATTAATTTAACACCGGTGGCCCGTATTTTTGCCCCGTAACTGGCGGTAAAGTTTGCCACTTCCTGAGGTGTCCAGTAGGTAAAATGCATGTCGGGTTCATTTTGAACGGAAATGGAATAGATATCCACACCTTTCGATTTCATAAACTGAATGTATTCAATGAGGTGGTCGGCATAAGCCTCATAATTTTTCTCGGGTAAATGTTTGTCTGAATCACCATCGCCATCCTTATCAATGTAATCGGCCAGGGCATCGGTACAATCCCAAGGACAGGCAAAAACAATCGCCCCGTATTCCAGGGCCTGCAAAGCACCTGCAACATCTGTTTCCCATTTTGTTTTGTCGGGGTATATCATTAATCGCAAAATTGAATATTGCAAGTCGCCATCAGGGGCGTACATTGTAGCTAATTCGCTCGCATCAATCCGGTTATCTGCCGATAACCAAATGGCAGGATTGTACATTCCTCCAAAGCCAACAACTTCCTGATGTTTTGCAGCAGCATTTACGGTAACAAAGGGCAAGGTTTCTTGTGTAATTTGCAGTTTAACCTTTTTTCCGCTAGCCTTGTTTACCACAAAAAGTTCATCCAGCCGCTCGTCTAACAATATATTTTCCGACACATTAAAATAAATGGTAGTATAACCACTTTTACCTTTTTGACCACCTGTCAAAGGTGAAATATTGGATATAAAACTTTCTCCACCACTGGTTTCAATTTCCCATTCAACATTTTCCCATGCCAAAATAACGCTTCTTTGCCCGGCTTTTCCCGATATGCTTATTTCGGTTTTTACAAATTGTACCGAAGACTCGCCTTCTTCCACTATGGGTTCTTCGCCTGATTCTGAACAGGAGAAAATTGCACTTACAAAGAAGAGCAATGCCAGGTAAATAATTTTTTTGTTCATTTGTTTCTTGTTTAAACTATCTTTTTTAAACGGAAAAAATCTAGCGTACATTACTTTTAATGTTAATCAATTAGGCGCAGCACTGGTTGTTCAAAGGGAGTAAAAACTCAACATCCTATTTTAAAAAGAAACCTTCACAAAGCCCATATTGCGGGCTTTGCAAAGGTCTTTTAACCTAAACTAACTACTAAAATCTATACAAATATATTTTTATTCGGGATCCCAAATCCCGTAACAGAATTTGGATTATTCCCCGATTTTTAACTCCCATTTATTGTCTTTATTCAGACAACACGATTTACAGACTTTATATCTCCCAAATTAATGGGTAACATAAACTTTTTCGCGCCCAACAAGGTAGAGTCCCTGTTTTAATCCACGGGTTGCCTCCGAGCGTTTTACATTAAGACGAATGGCAGCACCAGTTATGCTGTATACATTCACCAGCGCATTTGGATCTTTCGTTCGAACCATTGGAATACCGGTAAGAATAGATGGTTTCAGTGCAACGAAATCGATAGTAACCGCTTCGGTTGATGGCTCGGTGTACAAGAAACTCCAGTGACTTGCTCCGTTGTAGAAAACAATTCCGCCCAACAGAACCTCTCCGTTAGCATTTGCATAATCTGCCAAATAAATCTCTTCCATTACTAAATCGCCTTCTACCGGTAGGGTGAACAAATGAAGGTAGGTCCATCCATCTACCGAAAAACGCAAGGCCACTTCTTTACCGGCATTTATAGAGTCGTAAGCTACCTGTACGGCAAGTGTTTCGTAATTGGTTAAATCGTAATCCATGCTTGAGCCCCAGTTATCAGCCGAACCCAGCAACTGAAAGCTTTCACCTGCAGCCAAATCACGGGGTGCCAGTTCTGTTTCTGCTTTTAACGAATAAATTGAAATGTAACCTTCAGGAATCTGGCGGGGATCTATCTCTGGTTTTTCTTTTAATGCAACATAGTTGATTGTACAAGCCTGTGTAGCAGCTGTACCGTCGTAAGAGAAACTCCAGTGGCTGGCACCATTGTAGAATACAATTCCACCAAAAAGAATGTTGCCATCACCATCGGCATATTCGGCCAGGTCAATCTCAGCAATGAACTCTGTTCCTTCGGTGGGTAATGTAAACTTATGAAGTTTCGCACCTGTATTGTTCACCGAAAAGCGAATGGCAATGTCGTTACCTGCATCAGCAGGATCAAAGGTTATATTAAACACCAACTTCTCGAAATTTGAGAAATCGTAATCGGTTGCTTCTCCCCAACCGTTGGCGGGCCCTATCAACTGGAGGCTGGCTCCGCCGTCAATACTTATTGGAGCCCTTTCAGATTCTTCATTAATTGAGTACACTGAAACGTAGCCCTCCGGCAGTTTCAGTTTCTCTTTAAGTGCAATATAATCGATTCTACAAGCCTGGGTGGCCGCAGTGCCATCATAAGCGAAGCTCCAGTGTGTAGCTCCATTGTAAAAAAAGATCCCTCCGTTAATGGCAGTTCCATCTTCGTCAGCATATTGTGTAATATCAATCACCTCAACCACGCTAGTGTCTTCTGCAGGAAGTGTTACTATGTGTAATTTTACACTCCCGTTAATATTAAAACGAATAGCCAGCTGATTACCTGCATCAGCAGGGTCGTAACTAATCTTGAAAGCCAATGCGTCATAGTTTGATAAATCGTACTGGGTAGAATTTCCCCAATCAGCTGGTCCGCCAAGCTGAAGAGCAGCACCGCCTTCTATCACAACAGGAGCTCGTTCCTCTTCCGCATTAATAGAATAATAAGAAACATAGCCTTGAGGAAGTGGTATGCTTGAGCCTTTCTCTTGAAGCGCAACATAATCGATCGTACAAGCCTTTGTGGCAGCCGTGCCATCGTACGAAAAGCTCCAGTGGCTTGCACCGTTGTAAAATACAATTCCTCCAAAAAGAACTTTTCCTGCATCATCAGCGTATTCGGCCAAATCAATTTCTGCAACAAATGTATTTCCTTCGTTTGGTAAGGTAAACTTATGCAATTTTGCTCCGGTGGCATTCACCGAAAAACGAATTGCAAAGTCGTGCCCTGCATCGGCCGGGTCAAAAGTTACTTTTACGGCTAATTTCTCGTAGTTCGAGAAATCGTAATCTGTTGATTCTCCCCAACCACTGGCAGGCCCTAACAACTGGTAACTGGCACCGCCATCAATGCTTAATGGTGCTTTTTCGGTTTCGTCATTTATCGAATAAACTGAAACATACCCTTCAGGGAGTTTCAACTTCTCTTTAAGCGCAACATAATCAACTGTACAAGCCTGCGTGGCAGCTGTGCCATCGTACGAAAAACTCCAGTGGCTGGCACCATTGTAAAAAACAATACCGCCGAAAAGAACTTGTCCTTCTTCATTGGCGTATTCTGCCAGGTCAATTTCTGCAACAAATGAAGTTCCTTCACTTGGCAAGGTAAACTTGTGTAACTTTGCTCCTGTAGCATTAACCGAGAAGCGAATAGCTATATCGTGCCCTGCATCGGCAGCGTCAAACGTTATTTTTACAGCTAATTTCTCGTAGTCTGAAAAATCGTAATCTGTTGATTCTCCCCACCCCTGGGCAGGTCCTAATAATTGATAGCTTGCGCCGCCGTCGATTCCTATTGGTGCTTTTTCGGTTTCGTCATTGATTGAGTATACCGAAACATAACCTGCAGGCAGTTTTAGCTTTTCCTGAAGCGCAACATACTCAATTGTACAGGCCTGCGTGGCGGCCGTGCCATCGTATGTAAAACTCCAGTGGCTGGCACCATTGTAAAAAACAATCCCACCGAAAAGCACTTTTCCTGCCTCATCGGCATATTCAGCCAGGTCGATTTCAGCAACAAACGATGTTCCCTCATTGGGCAAGGTAAACTTGTGTAATTTTGCTCCTGTGGCATTAACCGAGAAGCGAATAGCTATATCGTGCCCTGCATCAGCGGGGTCGAATGTTATTTTTACAGCTAACTTGGTGTAGTCTGAAAAATCGTAATCAGTAGCTTCTCCCCAACCACTTGCGGGACCTAACAATTGGGTACTTGCTCCCCCCTCAACAGCTAAAGGTGCCAGTTCGGTTTCTGAGTTTATCGAGTATACAGAAACATAACCGCTAGGCAGTTCAGGCTGTGCAAATGCTGCCGAAACAGACAACAAAAAAAGTATTAGTAAAGTATTTATTTTTCTCATAATTTCAGAATTTTATTAATCTAATCAAGCTTAACATCTGGTGTTTTAAAGGGAAGCGAATGGAATAACCATTCACTTCCGTTTGTATTATTAATTACCAGACAAACCATCGGCGAAACCGGCATATGCAGGTTTGCGATTATAATTTGCATGCCATAGTCCATATTTTTCGTCATTCGAGTCGTTTGCTCCCATCAGAGAAATTCCATATTGTTGCGCTGTAGGCACATAACTCTTGTACATTTCGATTACCGATTTGTACATGGCGGTTTGTTCCTGTAGCATTTCAACTGTTGGGTCTGAAGTATCCAGGGAAACTTTCAGGTCGGCAATTCTGATGATTTTTCCTGTGGCAGCCAGTAACTCAAACATGGTTGCCACCTTATCCATATCCGACTCGAGGGTAAGGTGCATTTGTGTTGTAATACCATCGATTGGAGCGCCCTGGCTGTCGAGGTAATTAATGTAGGCTATCAATCCCCTACATTTTACCAGGTTACTTTCCAGGCCATAATCACTAATAAACAGCAAGTCTCCTGTATTTGCATTTTCGCGTGCATAAGTAAACGCATCAACGGCATACTTTGCCCCCAGGTAATCCTGCCAATAGAATTCGCCACTTTCCTGCTCTTTATTCTTTCCGGTTTTTAGCTCCTGTGGATTGTAATCATCCATCGGGTTTTTTACTACATCCCATGCAGTAATATTATCTTTACAAGCATTAAATACGCCTGACACCCATGAATTTAAGGCTTCGCCAATAATCTGTTGTTTCTCTTCCTTTGAAACATCAAGCAAAACCTCTTCCTGTGCAATTGCAGCAGTACCAAGGCCAGTAGGCTCGTTAACGGTCATTGTAATGTAGATTTTATCGAAATAATGACCACTTTCCCTAATTTTAAAGGCAATGGTATGCTCACCGGCTTCTAAATCGAAAGCATCTCCGTTTCCATCAAAATGTTTCGACCATGACCAGGTATCACTGTTTTGGTTTTCAATACCATTCGGATAATAATATTGATTGCCATCAACACTAAAGAACCATGAATCGTCGCCACCATAAGCTTCATGACAACGGTGTCGCAACCAGATATAGTATGTACCGGTTGTGCGCACGTTAAATGTATAGACAAACTGCATATCGGTATTTACAGCGTCAGACGGTAAACCGGTGCCGGTATCGTAAGTACCTCTGTCGCCGTCTATAATACCTTCTAAATATTTTCCTCCTGATACTGCGGCTTCGCTGTCGGTATTCAATATCATGAATGCTCCAATTTGCTGGGCATCTTCACATTCCAGGAAAATTTCATCCGGGTTATCAACCGAACCGTTCAGGTTTACAACCGAAAGTCCTTTTATGTTTAAGTAATAGGTAACGTTTGGTGTATTTCCCAACTCAATTCTAAACGAAAACTGTCCGCTTCCATCAAAATCATCGGTTTGAATTTTAATGGTATTCCAACCCACTTTTGTGGTAAAAGTAGGACTGGCACCTGTTCCGTCGCCGAACCAGTCTAATTCCGGCTCGTTATTGTTTAATCCGCTAAAAACAACACGGCCTTCGGCTACTTTGTTTGCCAGCAGGTAAAACGTCATTTCAAACTTGGCGCCATCTTCAACAATGTACGAAGGTGATTGCAAAGAAGTAGCATCGCCGGCACCGGCAGTAGCTCCGGTAACCATTTTTACAGATGCTTGTCCCAGATAGTCTTCAGCCGTTACATTTCCGTTGGTTACCCAATTGGTAAAAGTTCCGTCGTTTAACGGACCATGAATTACCATGTTAGGAAACAGTGGCGTATAAAAAGAGAATGGCTCGACAAGTCCCTTCAAATAAACATCGTTTTGATTTGTACTTGAAACAAGAGTACCTCCGTACACCGACAAACCTCTCTCCTGAGCCTTGCTAATGTAGCTTTCAATAGACGAAAAGTCGGTTGTACCATCGTCAGCCATTATCACATTCTGATTAAGTTCGGTTACCGGTGTTACCTGTTCGAAATTTGTCTCGAGCAGCGTAGATGCCGGGTTTGTTCCCGAAATGTTGCCTGCAGCTGCATTTGCACCTAAAACCAAATCTCCGGAGTATGTTCTCAGAACTTCGTATGCATTGAGTTCCTCGACATCAATAACACTTGTTGGTTTTTGAATTTCTATGCCTGTATCCACTACATCATCAAGCTCGGTACAAGAAAACAACAAAGTGGCTGCCGCTAATATTGCTATATAATTTTTACTAAATCTTCTCATAACTTTTGATTTTATTCTACTGTACTGTTATGCTATAATATTCAGGGGCAATGCCTCTGTTTCGGCACACCAGTGTATCTTTGGTGACGTAGGTATACCCCAGGTCGGTAAGCTCAACGGTATAATCAAGATATAAACCATCACGGTCTAATCCACCCATACTGTTTTTTTCGCCGTCGGTAACAAATTTACCTGTTCCGCTAACCTGGTAAGAATCCGAGTTGGCAGAAACTGTACAGTTGTTGTTATCATCAAAAGTTAGTATCAAATCAACCGATGCTCTTGACGTTAAATCATCATCTTCGTAAATGGTTATGGGTAATAAACATTCTTTTAACGATACCGTTGAAACATTTACCACCTCGTCGTATTCCACATATTCTTTACGGCGAACATCGGTTATACTGTTCCCTCCTCCGCTAATTTGGTCAACGCCGCGACGCAGGTAAAATGCATGGTAAGGATTTACATATTTAATACCGTAAAGCACATAGTCTTTGGGTGAAATTACCCAATCGGTACTTACCAGTTTTTCCGGACTATCAACCGACGGTTTTCCCGACAGGATACTGTCGGCATTTTCAACACCTGTCATTAAAACCGGTATTACATACCTGTCGCCAATGGTTAGCGAATCGGCAAAAAATGCATCGGTAAGACTAACGGTAACACCACCAAGTACACTTCCCGGCTCAATAGTAATTTGGTTACTTTCAAGCGTATAATAGTTCGTTGGTAATGGTTTTAATTCATTACCATTTTCAAAGCTTACACCATCGCACAACGACTCATCAATAACAAAGTCGATTGTTCGGTATTCTGAGTTGGAGTAAACACCTCCCATTGTGGCGGTAATCTTTACTTTTTTCTCGTTATCGAGCGAGTTATCCACCTCAGGGTCGTCTCCCAACTCGAGCGTTCTCATTGGATACTGATTGGCGAAGTATACTGTTGTATAATCGAAATCAGGATAAGTAACGTCATTATTTTCGCAGGAGAATAAAAGTCCTGCCAAAAAAATCACCAATAATATCTTGTTAACTTTCATATCCGTAATTTTTATTTTTTCTATTTCCATCCCTTGTTTTGCAAGAGGTTGCTGTATTTTAGAATCTCGCTAAATGGAATTGGTCCATAAGTCATGTAGTTGCTGTAAGAACGCAGTTCAACATCAAATGTCTCGCCGGTACTTACATCGAAGCCCTTTGCTGTTTCGGTTAAGTCTGCTTCCCAACGGCGCAGGTCCCAGAAACGGAATCCTTCGAAACAAAGCTCAAGTCTTCTTTCGTTACGGATTAGCTGTCGCATTTTTTCCTGGTCGCCGGCACATTCATCCAGGTAGGGGTCTTCTGATGTTCCCAGCGCTCTTTCGCGAATAGCCCGAATTACATCAACCGCCGAATAACTTGCATTTGGAGCCGAACCTGTTGGCCCGTAAGCTTCGTTGGCTGCCTCGGCATAGTTCAGGAAAATCTCGGTGTAACGAATACGCGGAGTATAATTATCCTGCCCTTGCCACGATCCACTTGCATTGTCGTAGTTAACATCCATACGAAGGCGTTTTTTCATGTAGTAACCGGTACGTGTTGATGTTTCGCGTTTGTTAATACCGTCATCGGTTTCCGATGCACTCCCGGTATAAATTGGCGTATCATAAACACCAACGGTACTTCCGTCGTACACAATGTTATTCGATAAACGAGGGTCTCTGTTTAGGTAAGGATTTTCTGCGTCAAAACCACTTGACGGATGATCAATTGGATACCCGTTGCTCATTGGAAATGATTCTACCAGGTTGTGTGTAGGATTCATTTGTCCTTCTCCGAATATAGACGGAGGAAAGTGGTTTGATTCCTGCGACGAGGTTAAGGTAGAAATACCTGTTCTCCACAGAATCTCATCCGGGTTATTTCCTTCAACCAAGGCATCAATTTCGTCGGTATTGGCAAAATAGGTATTACCGGTTGCATCAATTCCCGATACACCACCGATTTGCTCCAGTACCTCGGCCGAATAAGTTGCTGCTTCTTCCCACGAAGCAGAAGTTTGATAGGCAGGACTTGCAGCCATCAAGGCTACTTTAGAGCGGTAGGCCATTGCAATTCTACCATCAAGCAATTGTTTAAACAAACTACCCATTGCCCTGTTGTAGGTGCTCGACAGCGAAACCATTCCTTGAAATTTATCGGGAACTTCGCTTAAAGAGCCGGCATCTTCGTATTCCAGCGGCAGCAAATAAATAGCGCTATCCAAGTCGCTGATAATCTGGTCAACGCATTGCTGATAGGTTGCACGTGGAATATTAAAATCAGCATTTGCATCCTGAAACTGTTTCAGGATTGGTACGCCCAATAACTCGCCGTTTTCAGCATAGCCGCCATGGTTTCTTAGAAGGTAGTATAAAAATACGCCTCTTAAACCGTAGGCTTCACCTTTCATTCGGATGGTGAAAAGCTGGTTCGCTTCAGGATCTTTTGCCCATGGGACATCGTCGCATCGGGCCAAAAATGTATTAATATACTGAATCGCGCCATATCCGTCAACCCACATATTAACCGGGTTTTCCGACGCTGTCCACGAGCCAGTGGCCATTTTTAAGTATGAATTGTCTTTGTCGTTTGTAACTGCATCGTCGGTTGCGTATTCGGTATTGTTGTAAGTATTTGGCAAATACCTGTAAGTAGTTGTTAATATGCCCTGGGCATAAACCGGGTCAGAATACATCAGGTCGAGATCCTTAAAGTTCTCGATGGCCGGGTCGAACATATCTTCGCAGCCCGATAAAACTAATAAACTGACCAGAAGAAATAAAATATTTTTTTTCATTGTCATCATTTTTTTAAAATTTAGATTAGAAAGTAGCTTTTACACCGATGTTAAAAAACCGGTACTGTGGAGCTTTTCCAATATTCATTTCCATCAATTCTTTTTCTTTTGAGATTGTCAAAAGATTTTGGCCACTTACATAAAGGCTTAACTGACTGAGCAATGAATTGTCGCTAAACATTTCATCGGCAAAGTCGTAGGTAAGCTGCACCTTTGTTAAATCGAAACGCGTATTGTCGTACTGCCAGAAAGTTGAATTCCGGAAGTTGTTGGTATTCGATGTAGTGGTTAATCGAGGGTAAGTTGCAGTAGTTGCAGTCTCTGGAGTCCATCGGTCTAATACTACTTCTGAATATTTACGGTTGCCGTATACCCAGTAGTATTCGGAGCTTTTGTATGAAATAGCCCCCGACTGGCCCTGGCCCATCGCAAATAGCGACCAGTTTTTGTATTTCAATGTAAGGTTTACACCGTAGGTAAAAGGCGAAGCTGATGAACCACTTTTTCCCAGTTCAACCTGGTCGCGCGAGTCAACTACGCCATCGCCATTTACATCTTTGTATTTTATATCGCCGGGTTTTACATCGCCAAACGTTTGTGTTGCGTGGTTATCAATATCGGTTTGGTCGGCAAAAAATCCTTCGCTTATATAGCCAAACGAAGCATCAATAGGTTTGCCGGCGCGGTATTGGTAATCATCCTGGTATACTTCGTCTCTTACACCTGCTTCTGAGCTGTACACCATTCCTACAAATCCGAGGTTGTATTCAAAATCGCCAAATTTATTGTTGTGTGAAACAGCAAAATCAAATCCTGAACGTTTGTCTTGGTTGTAGTTAATGTACGGCAGGTAAGAGTAGTCATACCTTTCGTAGTACGATGGGTAAATAGTACTTTCACCTTGCGTGAGCAAACCATCAGTTTCGCGGTTAAAGTAGTTCACATCAAATACCAGCTTGTTGCTAAACAATGCAGCTTCAAGGCCTACTCTTATTTCTTCTTCGGTAACAAAACCCAGGTTAGGGTTTGAACCCCGTTCTGATAATACTGTGTTACCACCCATTACACCGTCTCTCCAGCGGTACCAGCCGCTGTCGTCGTAATAGCCCTGGTACATGTAAAACTCTTCAATATCAATATCCTGATTAAGTTTGGCGTATGAAGCGCTAAATTTTAAATTATCAACAAACGAAACGTTGTCCATAAAATTTTCATCACTCATTCTCCAGCCTACAGTTACCGAAGGCGAAAAAGCATCTCGGTTTCCTTCGGGTAATTTTGCTGAATGCACATAAGCACCTGAAAAATCGATATAGTATTTTTGAGCATAATTATAAGCCATTTGCAAACCTAAGTTGGCATTGCTTAGTTTATGGTAGTCACTTCCATCGTGTCCGCTGTCTACCGAGTTGCGCGACTGGTATCCCCATCCAATTAAATTTCCGGTTACATTGTGGGTTGAATTAAAAGTTCTTTCGTAATTAAACTGCGAATAGAACGACATGGTTTGTTTGTACTTTGAGTCGCCAATGTACTCGTTGGTAGACGGGTCGTCATCGCCATATTTTGTAAGACCGATAATCACATCTTCGCCATTCATGTTTGACCATGTTGGCTCGTAAGTTGCATAACCAACTTTGTAGGCTTCAGAGTAATAGTTATTATAATCAATACTAAAAGCATTGGTAAACGAAAGTCCTTCTGTAATTCCGCTTAAATCGGCAGTTGCGCTTACTTTAAACTGAAAAACACGGTCTTTGTAACGAATGTAACCAGCTGCCAGCATATCGGCCAAAGCATTTGTTTGAACAGCGTTGTTACCACCCAGTAAATATTTACCATCGATAACGTTGTTACTGTTTTCAACCACACTCAGCAAGTCTGAATTGTATGGATCGAACATATCAATAGGTACAAATGCTGAATACCAGTTTGGTCGCATTTTTGAGCTTTCGCCCCAAAATTCACCACGCCCAATGTAATTGTTGTTAAAAATTACCGAAACATCGGTTTGTGCCGAAAGCCAGCTGGTAAGCTGCATATCAACATTACCGCGTACCCTGAAATTCAGGTCTTCGTTATTGCTTTGCTCTCCATATTTAATAATATCGTCGTTATAACTCATACCAAAGTTGGTATAATAACGGGTCTTTTGGTCGCCACCCGAAATTTCAACCGTAGCATCGGTTTTGTAATAAACTTCTTTTAAGTACTCCGAAGAAAAATAGTTGTTGTTGGGGTACTTGTACGGATTTGTTCCCATCTGGGTATTGTAGATGGTAGCATCGTCGTAAATGCGGGCAATTCCGTCGTTGTCAGAAGCTTCGTTGTACAGGGTCATGTACGAAGTTGCATCGAGGTATCTCGGGTAACTTTTCGGTACATACATGCCACCGTTGGCACGTGCCTCAATAGTTAAAGGCTGAATTTTACCGCGTTTTGTAGTAATTAAAACAACACCTTTTGCTGCCCTGCTACCATAAAGCACAACCGCACTTGCTCCTTTTAGTACAGTTATTGATTCTACCTCGGTAGCATTAAGGTCTGATGCATCACGGGGTACGCCATCAATAAGAATTAATGGATCTTGCCCCCATATATTTCCGGTGTATCCTCCAACAAAACTACGAATGCCGTCGAGCGTGTAGCTTTGGTAGTTTTTCTTCAGTAAATCGGTAACATTTACACTTGAAACAGCGCCAAGAACATCTTTCTTTTGCTGCGTTCCGAATGCAACATTAACCATATCTGTATTGTTCTGCAATAGAACAGTATCTACTTGTTCCTGCGCTTGAACACCTACCCCGGATAAAAACAACAGGGCGGAAATGGCAATGCAGAATTTTTTATATAATTTCTTCATTTCATTGCAAATTAAAGTTTGATATATCGCTAAAAACTTTACCATGATTAATCGATTTACCATCCCGGGTTTTGATTGAATTCAGGATAAATATTCACATCATCAAGATTAAATGGGAACCAGTAATGCTTTGATGTATATTGTCGTTCAAATAAGGTTTCCATGGTTAAGTTCAGCACTTTGGCGTCTTTATAACCATCGGCCAGTGCAGCTCCTGTTAAACCGTCAGGGTCTCTTTCAAATTCAAGTGAACACTTTAAGGTATAAGGTTTTTTATCCAATAGTTTCCAGCGGCGCAAGTCGCAAAAACGCAGGCCTTCGAAAGCCAGCTCTACAGCACGCTCTCTGCGTACTTCGCTCATAAATGCGTCAACCGATGAGAGGTATTTATCAGCCACGTGGCCAACACCTGCACGGTCTCTGATGGTATTTACGGCATCAACCGCTGTCATTGAGTAGGTACTTGCACTGCTACTTACACCATAACCAATGGCAGTAGCTTCGGCATACATTAAGTATACATCGGCCAAACGCAGTAAGCTTAACACAACACAGTTGTTACTCATCGTAGTACTTTCAGTGTTCTTTTCAGCCAAACGAGGGCGAAATTTTGTAAGTGCCAACCCGGTTAAATTTGAACGACCACCATTTACAGTTCTAAAACGACCGCCACTGTAATAACTGGCAAACTGAATATCTTCCTGCAAATCTTCCTTTGTACTTGTTCTTTCTCCATCCAGCACAAAATCGTTATAGAATCTTGGGTCTCTGTCTTTCCACGGATATTCAGGGTCGTATCCTGATTCGGCATCAGCCACAGTAATATCTTCGCTATCGTTTATTGGCAAGCCATTGGCCATACCGTAGTTAAAGAAAGCATAGTTTGCTGTAGGACTGATGTAATATCCTCCACGACTCAGGTCTTTCTGAATGTAATCGTTAATCTGGTTCCATCTGAAACGGGTAGCAGCTCCAACCGTATTTTCCCAGAAAATAGTTTCTTTTAGTCCGGGAATTTTACCGTTGTTGTTTTGTGTATAAAACAGTTGCGAGTAATTGTTGAAACTAGCCAGTTCGTAACGGCCTGTTGATTCCGACAAAGCCAACACTTCGCCAAAAACATCGGCTGCTTCTTTGCAATACGCCTGGTTGTATGTTGCTGAACCACCTGAAGCTTCGTTCATTAAAGGGCTACCGGCGTAAAGCAGGTTTTTACCCAAAAAGGCCAAAGCCATAATTTTATTGGCTCGCTGCATGTTATTACCTAAGGTAGCTTTACCGGCAGTTGTTTGGTCCCAATCAACGGGTAGCAATTGTGCTGCCATTCTGAAATCTTCCGATACTTTATCGGCTGTTTCCTGGTAACTTAAGCGTGGAGTACGAATGGGTTCATTGGCCGGAAGTGCCTCATCAAGATATGGAAGACCACCCCAGTATTTCATTAACTCGAGATGAAACCAGGCTCTGAAAAAGTAAAGTTGACCGGCAATCAGATCTTTTTCTTCCTGTGTTGCATCGGTAAGCAACTCCAGGTTTTCCAGGCCAATATTTGCTTTACGGATAGCATACCAGGCAAAGCCCCACAAGTAACCTTTATTCTTTGAATCGGTTGATGTTGTATTGGAGTAACCGGCACGGAATGGCGAAGCATAAGCGTTCCAGTCCCAATAGTTTCCGCGGTCAACATCGTAAGCAAATTCTGATTTTGCCGATGGATCCCAAAAAACTTCTTCTCCGAGATTAAACGAGTTATGCCAGGCATAAGCGGTATAACAAGGAATACAGTTGTACAGCTCCTCGGTAAATCCCTGAAAGTTTCTGAAATTTTCAAATGGTTCAGTTGAACTAATATCACTATTAGGAGCCTTATCCAAATACTCTTCGCAGGAAACTAATCCTAATATACCTGCCAAAAGCAAGGCATAAACAGATGTTTTTATATATTTCTTTAAATTCATTGCTATAGTTATTAGAATGTTATGTCAATACCGAAAGTAACACGGCTCATAGTTGGGTAAGCACCACCTCTTGAACTTCCTCCAAAGTTGCTTTCCCTATCATCTGGCATATCTGTCCACAAAAACAGGTTATTACCACTTAAATAAAACTTACACGATTTCATGCCCAGGCTATTGGTCCATCCATCGGTAAAGGTGTAGCCCAGCTCGGCAGTTTTTAGTCGCAGGTACGATCCGTCGTACCAGTATCTGGTACCTCTTGCATCGGCATTAGGTACGGCAAGCCATCTTGGCAATGGCACATCGCCACCTTCGTCCACGGTCCAGTAGGATCCTTCCACATAGGCATTGTCTTTACTTTCGTGGAAAGTTGGGAACAGCACCTCGCGGCTTACGTTAGAAACACCGTAAAACTGCATTGAGAAGTTCAAACCTTTCCAATCAACACCAACGGTTGTACTGTAAGTATTTTGTGGTACCCCGGTATAGCCATAAGGCGCCTGATCGTAACTGTCAATAAGTCCATCGCCGTTAAAGTCGATGATGTTGTAGTCGCCAGCCAACTTTACGTTGTCGTTATTTTGACGAACTGTACTTCCGAGTACGTCGTCCCAGCTTGCCAGGTAACCGTCATCAATATACGAGGTAACCTGCCCAATGGCGTATCCGGCATCACGCTGGTAGTTTGGATATAATGGAGGGTCGTCGGCAAATACTACTTCGTTGGTAGCATGTGTCATATTAATATTGGCCCAAAGTCGGAGGTTACGGTTTAAGTTTTTACTTAACCTGATTTCAAATTCGTAGCCCGAACTTTTCACTTCACCCAGGTTTCCTGTTGGCGCAGCGCCACCAAAAAACGAAGGTATTGCACGCGATGAACCACTTACAAGAATGTCGGTTCTGTGGTCGTTAAAGTAGTCGAATGAACCAGCAACCAAACCATCTAAAAAGGCATAATCAAAACCAATGTTTCTTTTCTCAACCGTTTCCCACGAGATATCGGGGTTACCAATTGATGCGTTTCGGTAGTAAGTATAAGGCGATTCGTTTTGTGCGGTTGAACCCAGTAGCGAGTTATTGCCATAGGTCCACTGATCGGCATACAACCAACGTCCACCAACGGCATCGTCACCAATTCTACCCCACGAACCACGGATTTTAAACATATCCATAAATTCGGCAGATTCCATAAAAGCTTCTTCCGACAACATCCATCCTGCTGACAGCGATGGGAAGAATGCGAAACGGTAATCGGGACCAAACTTTTCAGAACCGTTGTAGGCACCGTTAAACTCGAAAAAGTATTTGTTTTTAAAGCTGTAGGTTCCACGGAATACCCAGTCTTCGCGATAGTGCGAGAATTCGCTACCTGTCGCATATTTTTCGCGGCTAAACAAGGCCAAACCGGTAACATTGTGCTGACCAAACTCGCGGGCATAATTTATACGGCCTGAGAAATATTGTCTTCTGAATGTTTTTCCGGTATTTACCGAGCCGGCCTGGCTGCTCCAAATTACCTGATCAACAAAATCAAACTGTGTTGATGCATCAATCGGGAATTCGTAGATTTCAACGCCGGTATCGGGGTCAACCCATACGCGCTGAACCTGCCCCCATGAAGGATCATTTACACCACGGCCAGTTTCCAGGAATGTATTATCGTTTGAATATGTTCCTTCAAAAGTTAAACCGTCGGTAATAAACTTCAGGTCTTGTTTCAACATAAAGTCGGTGGTAATTTTTGTTTGTGTTTGCTTGTCAATTCCGTTACGCGCCAAATTTTTAACCGAGTTTGGCTGTGCGGCGTCATGTGGTTCGTAATATCCCCAAATGCCGTTTGAGTAAACCGGAATCATTGCATCAGGGGCTGTGTAATAAGCCGCCTGCCATGGCGAAGAATCCGATGATTGTTTTACCCCGTTTGAGCCAAACAGGTTTGCACTAAATTTGGTTGTTTTTGTTAACTGAAAATCGAGGTTTGAACGAACATTTACACGGTTGTATCCAAAACCGGGCTCGTACCCCTGACCATTATCAATGGCGTCAAACAAGTCGCCTTCGTGCAAGAAATCAACCGCTGCAAAATATTTTACAAACTTAGTACCACCTGATACGTTGGTACTAACGTTGTATGCCATTGCATAGTCTTTAAGCAATTCTTCTTCCCAGTTAATATTCGGGTATCTTTCGTACTCGGTAATGTCTGCAGGATAACGATATTTATTAATAATATCGGCAGGTGTGTAATCTTCCCAGCTTATAGGTGAAACGCCCATTTCGCGCTCGATGGCACGGTTACGTAAAAACAATGCATCGTATGAATCATACTTTTCAGGAAGTTTTGAAGGAATTTTCATGGTTGAGTTGGCACGTACCTGAATATTTGCCTTACCTTCTCTACCCCGTTTTGTGGTAATAAGAATAACCCCGTTTGCACCACGCACACCATAAACGGCAGTGGCCGAAGCATCTTTTAATACCGATACGCTTTCAACTGACGAAATATCAACATCATTCATCGAACGCTCGATACCGTCAACCAAAATTAGGGGACTACTGTTGTTCCACGATGTTTGCGTACGAATAACAATTTTGGGGTCTTCAGACCCCGGTTGTCCGTTTGAAGAATAGGTAATTACACCTGGCAACTGTCCGGTAAGGGCCGCTCCAACGTTGGTAACACCACCGGTGCGTTCCAGCACTTCTCCGGTTGTTTGTGTTATTGCACCAACAACACTCTCCTTTTTTTGCTGACCATAACCAATAACTACGGTTTCGCCCAACATTAAACTACTTTCTGCCAGTGTAACCTCAATTGTTGAAGTATTGGTAACATCAATTTCCTGTGTTTCCAAACCAATAAAAGAGATTACCAGAAATTGCTCTCCGGCAGGAATGTTTAAAGAGAACTCTCCGTCGATATTTGAAACAACACCAACGCCCGATGCTCCCTTTAAAATTACAGTTGCGCCTACAACGGGTTCTCCGCTTTCATCTGAAATTACCCCACTAACCTGCCTTGTATCCTGGGCAGCAGCAGCAGTGTAAATCACCATGAGAAGTAGTAACACGACAACTCTCGATACTTCAATCCTGTACTTTGTAAATAAGGATTGTTTTTTGTTTAAATAATAAATTGGATTTCTCATTTTGTTCTCAAATTTAAGTTAGCATAAGAGCATTTATCTCAGGTCGTTAGGTTGCTTCCTGCAGTTATGGAAACACAGAACCTCTTGGTGCAAGCTCTTTTGAAAACCGGAATAAGAAGATCAGAAGTAAGCGAACTCTTATTCGTAAATGTTCTATTCATAAGTGTTTTTTTAAATTATTAATTAATAGGTATTTATTCTTTTCGCATCTTTTATTCTACTGTTAATAAGGCTTTTGGGTGGCAAACAAACCCACTGTTGTACCTGTAAATCCCCACGAGTTGGCCGTTGACAGATAAGAAGCATCTACCTTATCGGCCAGTAAAGTCCATTGGTCGGGTTTGCCACCATAATAGAAGCTAAATGTTTTCCCATCAGAAACTATCTTTAACTGTACAGGCTTTTCGCTTAATTCGATTGGGTTTGCTTGTAATGTTTCAAGCTTTTCTGTGCCTAGCTTTTTGAGACAAACTTTAGTTTGTTCATTTTCGCGTTGCACCACTAGCATGTATTGATGCGTTTCGTCTTTCATTAACAGCATACCTGCCATTTCGTTATTACTTTGGGGCTGAAAATGCATGCTGGTTGTGCATTCGAATTTATGGTGTTGTAAGCGGCGGCAAACAAATGCCGGCGATTTTAATTCGTTTGAAGCAACATTTGCTGCCTGCAAGGATAAGTACCCCGGATTTTCGCTTAGTGAGTAAAAATCAGAAGCGGGTCCTCTCAAGGTTAACCACTCCAATCCCAACTGTCGATCATCAAAATCATCGTGTTTTTCAAAATTGCCAAAGGTTGTTTCAGCAGCCCTTTTTGTCCCTTTCATTTGGACGATTCGGGGTACCACCTCATTGTCCCTGGTGATGTACGGAAATCCATCTTTGCTCCAGCTAACTGGCATCATAAACGTTTCGCGCCCCAGATTTTCGAATTGATTTTCAATGGGGCGGCACGCCAAAAATACGGCCCACCATTCGCCATTGTCTTTTTTAAACAAATCGGCATGGCCGGTGCATGTAACGGGAAGTTCCCTGTTTTTGTCCAAATGTTTTTGCGTTAGTATTGGGTTCTTTTTCCAGGGTTTAAAAGGGCCAAAAGGAGAATCACCGCGAAAAATGACTTCGCGGTGATCGACACTTGTACCACCCTCGGCACACATTAAAAAATACTTTCCGTTTATATTGTACAGGTGCGGGCCTTCAATCCAAATAGGTTTTTCTTCCAGGTTAACACCTCCGTTAACCAGCATTATACTTTCGCCCCTGGTGGTATCGTTCTCCACGTCAAATTCAATCATTCGAATGGCGCGGTGACCCTCGTAGGTTGATCCGCCATCGGGTACATCGTTGTTTACGATATATGCTTTTCCATCATCATCAAAAAGAAATGATGGATCGATACCCCCAACCGCAGGAAGCCAAACCGGATCGGACCAATCTCCAAATGGATCGGTTGTTTTAACGTAAAAATTACCACCTTTAATATTCGTGGTAATCATGTAATAGGTTTGGTTATGCGGATTGTAACTAATTGCCGGAGCAAATATTCCCTGGCTCACTCGTTGTCCTTGTAATGGCAGTTGCTCGCGGCGGTTTAAAACATTGCCTATTTGTTTCCAGTTCACCAAATCGGTGCTATGAAACAGGGGAACACCCGGAAAATATGAAAAAGTGGAGGTAACCATAAAATAGTCTTCTCCGTTGGTACAAATGCTCGGGTCGGAATACCAACCGGGCAATATCGGATTGTAAAAATAATCTTCACCCGGAAGCGGATTCTCACGATAAAAATCGTCGTTGCCTGTGTAGGTAAAATAATCGAAATGAGCTACCAGGCTATCGGATAAAAAAGTGTTACCATTTGAATATGATGAATTGGTACAGGACTGAAAAGATAATACTCCTACCAAAAAAAATGCTGTGCTCAGAACTTGCGTTAAAGCCCTTCTTTTCATGTTTAATTCAACTTTAGGTGACTAGTTTTTAAATAATTTGGTTTCGCATCGGTATGTTGATACCTTCTACAAAATCAAAAATAGAATTAGCTTGCCACCAAGGAGTTTAAGAATAGATATTAGATTTTAAAAATAGGACACTGTTTCAACAACCACCATAAACAACTATAAAACTGCACATTACTGTATATTTCAAACATTTTAAAACCAAGAAAAATATCTAATTTTAAAATGTTTGAATCCAATTTTACACATTTTAAGGCTTGCTGAACGAAGATGCCTGTGCATTGGTTCGGCGTAAAACCTTAATCAAGAATCTGTGAAGGAGATTTTCCAAAGTGTTTTCGGAAAACCGTACTAAAATACCCCACACTTGCAAAACCACAAAGTTCGCTTACTTCGGTTATGGTGTATTTTTTAGATTGAATAAGTTTAATGGCCTGATCTAAACGAATAGTTTTTATAAAATCAGTTGGCGATTGATTGGTTAGTGATTTTGTTTTTTTGTACAATAGCGATGAGCTTACATTCATCTCGGCAGCAAAGTCGCTTTTAGAAAATTGCGTATTCGAGAGGTTTTCATTTACAACTTCAATCATTCGTTTCAGAAACTTATCGTTTAATTCATTTTCCAGAAGAGCAGCCTCACCATCATCCTCTCTTCGAATTAACTTTAATGCTTTTTCACGAATTATTTCGCGGTTTTTAATTAAGGTTTTTATGCGTTGCTGCAGTAGCGAAACATCAAAGGGTTTGGTAAGGTAATCGTCGGCACCATAACCAAAGCCATGAATTTGCTCACTTTTCCCTGAAAGCGAGGTTAACAGGATAACCGGAAGGTGGGAAGTTTCGTAGGTTGTTTTAATTTTTTCACACAACTCAAACCCATCCATTTCGGGCATTATTATATCCGAAACCACCAGGTCTGGCATCATATTCTGAATGGTTTTCCAGGCTTCCGCTCCATTTTTCGTCAGCAATATTTCAAACTGGTCGCTCATTGAGAGTTGAAGAAAATCTCTTAGGTATTCATTGTCTTCAGCTATCAGAACTTTCATTTTTGCCCTACCCGATTCTCCGGCAATTTCTACCCCCGGCAACTTTGTTTCCTGTTTTTGCTGACTGGTTGATATTGATTTTCCTTCGGCAGTAATTTCTTTTGCTTCACCATCTGCATTTACGGTTGGTATGACCACCTGAAATGTTGCCCCCACGTTTAACTGGCTTGAGCAGGTTATTTTACCTCCGTGGAGATTTACATAATTTTTTACCAATAATAAGCCAATACCCGAACCAACAATTTTACTGTTTACCACGTTTTCGGCCCGGTAATATTCTTTGAATAACTGGCGTTGTGCCTTTTTGCTTATGCCAATGCCCTGGTCTTTAACCTCGAATAACCATTTGGTAGCAGTACATTGCAATTGCACCTGCACTGTTGTGTTGGGGTGCGAATATTTAATGGCATTTGAAATCAGATTATCCACAACTTTTTCAATCAGGTTTTCATCAATACGGGTATAATATTCGTTTAAATTCGAATTAAAACTCAAATCAACAGCGTTATTGGATGCGTATGATTCGAACATCATTACCCTATCGGCAATCATTTTAACAATATCAACTTTTTCGAGCGCAAGTTTTTCTTTTCCAATATCAGCTTTCTGAAAATCCATTAGCTGTGTTACCACTTTTAGTAAACGCTGGGTTTGTTCGGTAGCTAAATGCAGGTAATGGTGCCCCTTTCCGGAGAGCCCCGACTCTTTGTTCAATTCTTCAATGGGGCCATTTATAAGGGTTAACGAAGTGCGAATGTCATGAGCAGTATTGGCAAAAAACCGAATTTTTTCGTCGGAATGCAGCTTTTTAATATGGTCGATATAATAGAACATTATAAACAAGGTAATTCCAACTACAAATGAAACTACCAGTAAGCGAAACCACCATGTAGCCCAAAACGGCGGCACCATGGTTAACTGAATGACCCTACTGGCAATTACATTAGAGTTTGCACCATCAAACATTTTTACGCGCAAGGTGTAATTTCCTGCAGGGATGTTAGAATAGGATAAAAATTTACTGTTTACCGGCGTACTCCAATGTTCATCAATACCGTCCAACAGCCACGAGAACTTGGCTCCTGAGGTGATTAAACCAATTGGAATCAGTTCGAGACTTATGGTGTTTTGGTAGTATTTTAATGTTAAGTGCTCCAGTTTATCGATAGGAACCTGTGGTTCAAGTTCCTTAATTTCACGAATTGACCTGCCCGAAACAGAAATATCCTGAATAAAAATGCTTCCCGCTTCTGACTTTATACTTAAGGTTTCAGGATCAAAAATTAAGGCACCCTTGTTGGTACCCATTAACAATTTCCCGTTTTTTAAGGTGCAGTGCGAACGCGGGTTAAAGGCAACCTCGCCCAGGTTTAAAAGCGAGTTATACGACTGTATAATTGTATCTTTCAGGTTTAGTTTATTTAAACCCTGTTCGGTACCTATCCATAAAGATTGATCGTGATATTTCAGGCTATTTACATAGTTGCTTAAAAGCCCCGACGCAGTAGTGAAGTTTTTTATGGCTTTTGTATTAATATCGAACAGAAGAAGCCCATTTCCGGTTGTTGCCATCCATACTTTTTCATTGTCAACGTAAAAATCGTTAAAAGAAACACCATCGAGCAAGACCTCTGCCTCTCCGGTATTTTTATTAAAAAGTATCAGCTCAGAATTGGTTCCCAGAAGAAGGTTGTTTCTTCCGTAGTTTTTAGTGACGAAAGCTGCCAGCCGGTCGTAGTTTTTATAGGTATCGGTCTCAACATTATAACAAATGAGGTTTCCGCGCACACCACTTATCCACACATTATGGTCTTCGTCTTCAAACAGTTCAAAAACAAAATCGCCACTAAAATCGCCCTGGGTATGCTCCTGGCTAAGTCGTTTTAACAGCCTACCGCTATTTTTATCAAGAATATATATACCTGATGAATACGTACTGGCCCAAATTCGCCCCTTCGAGTCTTCCAGCAAATCCAGAAACACCTGCGAGCCTTCATTTAATTGATGAAAATAACTGTTCCACCTGTTGGCTTTTCTGTTAAAAAAACTAATCCCATCATTTGTGGCAAACCATAGGTTACCGTTAGCGTCTTCCAATACACTGTTAACATCGTTGTTTATCAATGAATTCGGATTGTTAATCTCGTGGCTTAGTTTTGTAATTCCAGGATCTTTCTTATCAAAATACGATACTCCCCCGCTGTACGTACACACCCAAACCCTGTTATCCGGAGCAGTGTAAATATCATATACCCCATTTCCTTTTAAAGAATTGGGGTTATCTGCATCTTCCTTCATTACCGAGAGAAGTCCGAGGTTATTCTTGTTAATTTGCCAAACCCCCTGTCCATCTATCCCTACTAACAAGGTTGAATCAAGATAACTTTGCAGGGCTAAAACAGGTTGATTCGGAACCTCTTCCAGTTCTATTAATTCTTTTTCGGCTCCGGTTGTTAATGCGAATAGCCCGTATTCCATGGTACCAATCCACACCATACCATATTTTTTGTCAACATGAATCCGACACAAACTTTTATACCATTCATCGGTGAAGGTGTAATATAGTTCAGTAGAATTATCAGCCACATCAAATAGTAATAACTCTCCACTATTAACTGCCAGTAATAATTTATCCTTTTCGTACCAATCCATATGATAGATGTAGCCATTTGGAGCCATAGATTTCAAGCCATTTTGTTTATCGAAACAAAACAATCCTACTGTTGACGAAATCCATAAGCGTTGTTGGGTATCAACAAGTACTTTTGAAACCGTCAGATTGGCATATCGTAAATCTTTGGCGAGATTTACCCACAATACAAATCGGTCTTTAAGTTCATCGTAGTAAAATATCTGACCATTATTGGTGTAGGCAAATAAACTACCATCGTAAAATGTTAATCTGGTGGTAATAACGTTCAACGATTCGTAGGGTAATTGGTAGGTTCGCACATCGTTGGCAGCATACCTCATTATCTCCATTTTTGAGGAAATCCAGATAAAACCATTATAATCGCCGCAAACACTGTTTGTTCCTCTAATTGACAATCCATACTCATCATTCAGGTTCCGAAAATGAACGGTATTATCTGGGTTTACTGCATTAACCGCATAAACACAGCTCAGGGACAAGAACAGAAAAACAGTATATAATTTCCTTCTCATTTTAATTTATAATGACGTAAAAAATACACATTCCTTAACAATAAACAAAAAACTTTACCCTAAGCCTCAAACGTAGTAAACAATAGTTTGTTTTTACTACATCTTGTACAACGCTTTTCAGGTTACCCCTTAAGGTCTGTCCATGTCGTTTTTTCTGATATCATCGAGATTATGGATTGGCCGTTCAATATCGAAAGGAATTATTTGCTTACTAAATTGTTGAAAATAGAGCAAACAAGCATCTTTCCACACCTGCGCGTTTTGCGCCTGCTTACGTAATTTTCGTTGCACAGCGGTAAAACGCCCGGCATCAACAAAGTTCTGAACTTTATCCCAGCTTACCTGGAAACCACGAACCTGCTGCACGCCATAATCATAACGGTAACACATTTCATCCCACAGCGTTTTTCCACTATTCATTTTATGGTTCCACGAAACATGGTGAAACCACAATAAATATTCCTCGGGGCAGGTACGTAAATCGCCAAAATTTTCAGCTACTGTTGGATGGTATTGTGCCAGGGCATTACTTCCGGTTTTGGTACGATTAAAACCTACTCCAAAAGAATCGGCCTGATGATAATAAGGCATGGTCCAGTCTTTCCGTACGCCTTCAATTTCCCACCAGGGACCAGGACCGTAGTGATGATGCGCCTGCATAATATGATGTAAACCCAGCGGCATCATGTAATTCACAGCTGCTTCCCGGCTATCTAACATCATCTTTTTTACGGGTTTCATAAAATTTTCTGTCCAGTTTTCTGAGAAATTTACTTTACCGTTTACATCAGGATTAAAGGTAAGTTTAATCCATTCGTCGGCAATTTGTTCGCTCGACAGTTGGTTGTTCCAGGCCAGCCTGCCAAAGGCATACCAGTTGGCTTGTGCAAAATCGTGACCGCACCAGTTGGCATCGGTTCCAATATTTGCCACTCCGGCAATTGCCGTTTTTTGTTTAAAAATTGTTCCATCAGTACATTTTGCAACGGTACTTCCGGGGCCTTCCTGGTGGGTGTCGCTTTTAAAAAACTCTTCCCACATGGTTGCTAGAAATACCAAATGAATGGAATGCCCAAGGTATTCCTGGGTTATTTGCAATTCGGGCATCAAGGGTGTATTTTTCATAGCGCCAAAAAGCGGACTAAATGGTTCGCGCGGCATAAAGTCAATGGGGCCATTCTTTACCTGAATGATTACGTTGTCGCGAAATTGCCCATCAAACGGAAAAAACTCGGCGTAAGCCTGCTCTGCCCGGTCGTCTTCTTTTGCACTGTAAACAAAAGCACGCCACATTACTATTCCCCCGTGAGGTTTTAAGGCATCAGCAAGCATATTTGCTCCGTCAACATGGCTACGCCCATAGTCGTGCGGACCGGGTTGCCCCTCGCTACTGGCTTTTACCAAAAAGCCACCAAAGTCGGGTATTAGCGAGTAAATTTCTTTTGCTTTGGCCTGCCACCAGTTTATTACTTCGGTGTTTAGCGGATCGGAAGTTTTTAATCCGCCAACAAGTGCCGGCGACGAAAAATTAATGGATACAAAAACTTTAATACCGAAAGGTCGAAGCACATCGGCAATTGCTTTTACCCGCTGTAAAGTTTCTGCTTTTAACACATTTGGCGATGCGTTTACATTATTAATAACGGTACCGTTAATTCCAACCGATGCATTTGCCCGGGCATATTCATGCCATAACTTTTTATCATAATCAGAAACAGTTAAATCGCTTCCACCTTTTTTCCAAAAAATTGATGCACCTGCGTAACCGCGCTCCACCGAGCCATTTAGGTTGTCCCAGTGGTTTAACAAACGAAGCTCGTAGGATGGATTATAAGTTTTTTCATTTACCTTTTGTCCGCACTGTTGTTGGCGAAGAAGCTCAAAAACGCCATAAAGAAGACCAAGCTCAGTATTTGCCTGAATTTTATTTTCTTCAAGGATAAAACCATCGCCTTTAACTTCGTTATTCTTTTTTACCAGCAACTGAATGGTGGCTCCATCAATACCATTCCAATTGTTTTTAAGTTCCTTTTTGGCCAAATCAATAATTTCTGATTTTCCGGCACAAACAACATTTACCTCTCCCGAAAACTGGTTTCTTAACCAGAGCTTATGCCCGTCTTCGGCTTGCACGTTGCTTTGAACTACAAAAAAAAGTACTGTAAATAAAATCAGGCTTCTCATATTTCTATTTTTTAGCTGTTTATTTTAAAAATCGAATTAAAGCTATCGGGGTAAAATGGTTACAATTATCCGTTTATATCGCGTTAAGTTTGGTTCTCCCTTATCGCTTACTTTTAATATAATATGGGCTGTTTCCGGTTTTTCTACTCTGGGTGCTGTAAAACCGGTATTGTGTGCATTCTCCGGAACAAAGTTTATGGTTTGCTTGTAGCTGCCGGCTTCGGGGTAATGAAACCATAAGAAACTAAAGCTGTCGCCATCCGGATCAAACGAATCAAAAGCATCCAATGCACAATATTCGCCTGATTTAACAGTAATTTGGTTAGAATGACTTAAAACCGGAACCGGAGGATGGTTGGCCTCATCCACGTCTTTTTGGCACCAATCCATTCGGGCAGCAAAATCGTTCTGAAATTCGTCTCGCCAGCGCCAAAGTGTAACCTTGTAGCCATCAAAAGATTTTTGAGCTTTTTTTACGGCACGCCCAAAGCTGTTGGGTACGTATGGTGTATAGTTATCGTTGGCATTGGTCCATATTTCGCGGGTCTCCGGGGCAATTTCCACTATTGAACTACCATCTTTCGTTTTTGAAAAATCGGGTTTGTACAGCTCGTAACGGCCTCCCCATCCTCCCCATTCGGGATGTTCGGCCTCATTTAATCCATTTGGGATTAGTGATAAAAATGCAGGAGTATCGCCTTCCACTCCCCAGGCTACATCGGGGTATACTGCGCCAAGCGGTCCATGGTTTTGCTGAATATTTTCGCTTATCCAGGTATTACTTATGGTGGTATTATCAATATCTTCAACCACCGTATTTATGCCGGTCCATGTTGCAGTTTCGTAATCGTCGCCCGGACTAACAACATAAAACAGCTCCGGAAAATTATTGCGAATCCAGATTCCACTGTCATCCTGATCGGAAATGGTGTAAACCCGTAATTTAGCAATTAAACGGCGGGCTTCCTTTTTTCGTTTTGTTTTTTCGATTTTATACAAAGCCTGGGCCAGGGTATTTACGCCTCCCCAGGTAGATATCCACAAGGGGCGGTCGTCATCTTCTTCCAGCACCTTAATTATCCAATCCGACCCTTCGGAGTCCATCCCTTTTCCAACGCCTTCCATTCCATATTTGGGCAGTCCCGATTTTACCAGTTTCAGCAGCTTCTCCGCCTCAGGAAATCCTTTTTCGTGTTTTAATAAATTTGGTTGTACTTTTTCGTAGGCCTTTATTACCCGTTTTACCGATTCGGGATTAACCTGCGAAGTATGCCAGCACGAGGTAGTTGCTACAATTCCCTCAATATCAACCTGATTAGCATACAACAGCAATCGAACCAGCGATTGTGTATCATCCGGGTCGGCTTCAATATCGGTTAAAATAATTACCCGATTTTTTGCCATATCCTGCGCAAAAGCAGCATTTATTATAAAACTGAATAAAAAAACGAAAAGGATCTTTTTAAGCATTAGCGTTTAGTTTTTCGATTTGATAAAAGGTTTATGGTTAAAGTAGCTATTATTATTTAAGCCTCCAATAACAACTTTAATCTGTAGCAAAGATTATCGCATTCATGCTTACTTTGCTTCATTTTTCAAAACTAAATGATGCGTAAGTATCTGTTTTGTAAATTTAGATATTGAGTTTGTGAATTTAGATAAAAGCCGAAACTCTTGTGATACGATAAAGGCAAGCCCCTAATCGAGAATCCCGCCAATCACCTGTTCAATTTTTACCGGCTTACCCAGTTTTAGCGATTCTTCCATGGCTTTTAAAATGGCAATGGTACCAATTCCTTCTCTCAAATCAGGCAGAGCTGTTTTTCCACTTTGCAAGCAGTCGGCAAAATATTCGTAATAGTTTTGGTACTCACCGGCATGGTGCGACCTCCCCTCGAAACGAAAATAATAGTTGGCTTTTTGGTCGAAACTTACCAATTTTTGTTCGCCGTTTTTTGCTGTAATTGCGTACCTCAAATCCATATAGTCACCTTGGCTGCATCCTTCTGTTCCACGCAAAATACAGGTCATTTCGCTCTCGCGAATTTCGGGTTGCACCGGACCCGAGTACGCCCCGCTAACGCGAGCAATTCTACCATCAACAGCTTTAAATATAAAATGCATGGTATCTTCGTTTTTTAACCCACCTGCTTTACCGTTTGGGCTAAGCATTCCGTAACCCATCACTTCTTCTATGTGTGGCAGATACCAGCGTACCAGGTCAACCGGATGACTTAAACCACCATACAACCATTTAAACGAATCTTGTAAAGACCAGCCTTTTCCTAAAAACCAACGATGATCGGCGTTGTAATGGGTTTCAACAGTTACCAATTCTCCAATTTCTCCACGCTCAAAATCTTCTCGTTGCTTTTTCATGGGTTCAAAAAAGCGCGAACTTTGCCCAACAAACACCTTCTTCCCTGTGTCGTTGCTAAGTTTTAACAGCTCGGCGGCATCGGCCAAATCGTTTATCAAAGGTTTGGTGCAAACTACATGTTTGTTGTGCAACAAGGCCATTTTAATGTGTTGGGCGTGTAAATGATCGGGTGTGTAAATACCAATAACATCAATTTCCGGATTGTTTAGCATCGTTTCATAGCTGCTTGTATAGTGCTTGAAGTTAAATTCTTTTGCCCGTTGTTTGCACAACTCTTCGTTCCGGTCGCATATCATTTTAAGCTCCCATTTTTCACTTTTCAAAGCAGCAGACATGGTACTTCTTCCTTCGCCTAATCCAACTATTCCTAATCGTAACATATTACCGGTATTAAATTTTACTAATTGCGAGCCTTTTCAGCGAATTTCTACCTGTATTTTTCCACTATTTTCAATGCGGTTTCAATATCTTTCTCTGTTTTAAAATCAACGTTGATGTGTAATCCGTCGGGGCCAAGATTATCAATGAGGGGTTCCAGTTCGTTTAGACTTACCCAATTGGCCATTATTGATTTTCCTCCTGCCAATATTCGTTTATACAAACCATACCAACGCGAATCTCCACCTTGTGGTTCACCAACTCCGGGCGTCCACTGTATGGCATTTAGTTCATCAATTTCAAGCAAAGCATCGAGGTGCCTTTGTGCATCAACCCCATCAAGATGATAGAGCGTGTAATCTATTTTCTGGGCTTGTTCGCGAATAAAAGGTTGGACAAACGTTCTAAAGTCATCTTCCGAAAACATAATCGAAATATCTGATTGTAATTTAGATACTTTTCCCGGGCCCCAAATAGAAAAATAACAGAAAGCCATTTCTCCATTCACGTTGATAATGTCGTAAATTTGATCGAAAACTTTAAAGAAGATATCATTAATTTTTTGCAATTGACTGAGGAGTTCGTCCGGCTGCATAATCATATCCATTAAAGTTTCCTGGGTACCTTTTAAACTGGCCAAAACATCAAGACCTTCGCATAAATCAGGACAACCAACAAAGTAATTCTCTTCTGCTTTCTCTTTGCACGCTTTTAATAAATCAAGATGTAGTTTTAACATCGGATTTTGGGTATTGTATTCCAACGCAATTTCGGTGTTTCCCATGTGGCGAATCCAGATGGTATCTTCTCCACCATCCAGTTCGGCACCCAGCAAAGCAGCTAACGATCCGGGGCCCAAATGCGTATTGGCAACCGGCATAATATCGGCCTTAAAAGAACTTCGCGATAATTGATAATTTATGTTTTGTGCACGCCACTCAGGATCGAACCAAAACTGGTTTAAATCTTTTGGAGGCAAAGGTTGTGCAACCGTTGCGTGTGGGCTAACATTTTTTTGCAAGTGCTCCCACATGGTTAAAACAATACCTTTTCCATCCCACCAGTCGACATATCGTTTTTTTGATTCCTCGAGATTAGTTTTCCACGTTTTCATTTTATCGCACTTTAAGATTTTGTTTTTACATCCTTATTCCATATACCACCTAAAATACTTTTGGCTAAGCCCTCGTAATTGTCAGAAAAATCAAGTGTTACCGTTTTTTCCAGATCAATTTCATCGGTGTTGCTTACATGCAGTGGATAAACCGGTATTTTTGCCCCTTTTCGTACCCATACCGGCATTTCTTCCAATATACACTCTACATTATATAACCACTGTTTACCATTCACCCATTCGCCCGTGAATAAATTAATCCATTCGCCTTCAGGCAAATACACATCGCGCGTATTATGGCTATTCATTATCGGAGCAACCAGAAAATCGTCGCCAAAGAAGTACTGATCGTCAATATGCCAACACATTTTATCTTTTGGATGATGAAAAATCATTGCCCGCAGCACAGGGTAACCGCTTTGGGTTGTTTTTTCGCTTTGCTTCATCAAATAAGGAATTAAGGCATACCGGAGTTTTAACCACTTGCGCACAATTCCGGCAATCTCAGGATACTCGTACGGTTCTCGTTTCGAGGTTCCATGGTACCTCAGATGTGAGGAGAATACACCAAACTGTGTCCATCTTACGTATAAATCATTGGGTATAACAGAGTTCATAAAGTTAGGCACACCGTGGAAACCCGGCACATCGTGGCTCCAAAAACCAAATCCGGATAAACCAATGTGCAAGCCACCTTTTAACGACCCTGCCATCCCATCCCACGAACATGCAGAATCGCCTCCCCAATGCAACGGATAACGCTGGCAACCCGCCCAACCGGCACGCGCCCATACAATTCCGTCGCCACTAACCTCTTTTGTAATTTCGTAAGCCGCCTTCTGGTATAACAGGCCATAAATATTGTTGAGTTTTTCAGGATGCATGGCATGGTATTCAGCCTCCATATGTATTTCTTCTCCAAAATCAGTTTTAATACAAACCACCCCCATATCGAGCAAGTTTTTCAACAGGCCCTTGTACCATTCAGTTGCTTTTGGATAAGTAAAATCAATGGTGCCGACGTAGTCGAGGGCCGAAAAATTAGAATCAGACTGTTGTCCGACTTCTGTTACTTTGCAGATGTAATTATTTTCGCTGGCTTCCTGCTCTTGCTCGGCATTGCGTGAAATATAGGGCAACTGCCACAAGCTTACCTTGTAGCCATTTTGCCGCAGTTGCTTTACAAACCTTTCGGGGTCCGGAAATCGTTCTTTGTTAAACTTCCACTCGCAAAGCCAGTCTGTTTCAAACCATCCCGTGTCCAGGTGAATAACATCACACGGGAAATCTTCTTTTCGCAGGCGGGTGCATATCGTTTTCACCTCTTCTTCCGAGAAATAGGTCATTCGGCTCATCCAGGTACCAAAGCTCCACTTGGGTAACATTCCCGGAAAACCGGTTAAACTCCGATAACCTTTCAGCACATCTTCGGGTGTTTCTCCTCCTAACAGGAAGAGATCAATGGCTGGTTCTTCTACCAGAAATTGTAGCGAACGCGCCGAATGGTCGGCCACCGATATTTTTCCGTAAGCTGCGGTATGTAAAAACACCCCATACATGCGGCTCGACAGTAAAAAAGGTACGTTCTTGTAGGTACGCCTATTGTTTACGCCCTGCCCGTCCTGGTTTTTTAATTGAAAAGTGCGCCCCGAAAGATCCATTTTTGAAAAACGTTCGCCTGTGCCAACAAACTTCTCATCAGCCTCAACACTAAACGAGAGGGTTGTACGGTCAAAACTTCCATTTTTTTCAACTACTGCCAAAGCAAATGCATCGTGCCGGGCCGGAAAAAACTGATCAAAAGCACTTAGTTTAACTTCCTTTTTTCCATCCGGAAAGAAACTCAACTCCAGTGTTTCCTGTGGCTCGGGCAAAAGATCGCTCCAGTAGTCAATGGCAATAGGACTGCGATTTAACCGGGCACGCACACATCCTGAAGAATCTTTTACTGTCCAGGCATCTTCTGTTTTCTCGACAAAAAGAGGTTCAGGTTTCAGCGTTTCATGCATTTCCAGCATAACTGAATCTGTCATACTTTCGGAATCAAAGCCAATGGCAGTGCGTATAATTTTATTGCCATAAGCACGAATGCGCAAAAAGAACGTTTTGCGACCAACACTCGCATCGGGTTCGATATCGATTGCAGGTTTTTGCTTTTGAAAGGGAAGCTCAAAAACAACATCTCCTCCTTCGGATTTTGCCGAAACCGGTGAACATGTTTTCCATAAACATTCCTCTCCATTCATTTCCTGGTTGAAATCCAAAAAATCAAAAAGTTGATAATTGGTTTGTTTCATTTGGCTTTTTTTGTGATTATTTATTGAAGAATTGATTGATTCTATTCTGATTTAGTTAAAAACACCCACTTTTCATCCGGGCTAGTTCCTTCGATACCTTCCTGGTATTGACCCATTATTTCGTTCCACTCATTCATACGCGGGTTATTTTCAACTGTTTTGGGATTTAACTCATCAAGCGTTTTGTTGGCCGGAATGGAAATTACAAGCATCAATTGCCGGCCGTTTCGAAATACCTGTAGTTGCTGAAAATCAGCATTACAAAATCCGTTGGCAACTTCAGGCCACTGCTCAAACTGGGTTCTGTGGTACTCCATATATTCGTTTTGTAATTCTTTGTCCTCCACCAAATTGGCCGTTAGAATAATATGCTCCCAATTGGGTGCTAATTGTGCCTGCCCACAATGTTGCGCCCTCGAGAAATCGTAAAAGGGCTTTTCGTAAACTTTTACTGATAGTTCCGGAAACTGCTTCGCCATTTCTTGAGTAAAGGCCTGCTTATTAGAGAATTGAGAATAAAAAACAAAATGATTTTTCCAGCGATACAACTGCGTATTGTCAGCACCAAACGATTTGGCGAGCTCCTGCACACGCCCGGGATTAAATGAGTCTCCCACAAATTCAATAATACACCGCTCTTTTTCCGCTTTGGGTGCTTGTTTACAACTCATAAAAAACATAATAATGCTAAGCATTAAAAAACATGAAATCGATTTAAACCGCTTCATCTCTTACTTAAGTTTTATTGGTTGAATAATTTCTACTGATGTAAATTTCGTTAATTTTACAGAATAAAGTTGCAAGTTTTATACTTCGGTCGATTATATAAATTCTATTTATTCAGCAAACCGAAAAGAACGTAGCTGCAGACTATAAATAATAAGTTAGCTTTGGAAAGACATAATATAAAACCTATAGTTGAAGGGAAAGGTGTTTGGTGGCACCCGGGAAATCGAGGACCGCTGAAAAACCTATCCTACATCCTGCAGTTTGGAAGCATGAAGTTTTATAAAGTGCGAATGGACCACACCATGTTCCCACATATGCATCCTGGAATTGGCATTCGGTTTATCCATAGCGGTAAGTTTCAGTGGAGTGTTGAGGGGCAAGAGGTGGAGCTGCTGCCTGACGACTTATCCATAACCAATCCGTGGCAATTATATGGTAGTCCGCACGGAAAAACGGATATTGGAGAATATACCTGGATGCTGGTAAAACCTGAAACGTATGGAACAAATACCCCCTTATCACTTGGCTCGTGGACACAACTATCGCAAAATTTCCAAAAAAACCTGGGAGATTTACTTACTAAAGAAAATACCATTGTATTGCGCAATGCCAAAAAACTAAAAAAGTATTTCGTAGAAATGAAAAATGAGTTGTGCGGACAAGAAACAGGTTACGAAATTATTGCCGGCAACCTTATCGACAACTTTTTTATTGAATTGTACCGGCATCTTTCAAACCGAAAACAAAGAATTGAAAAAGAGTATAATTTCACGGAAGAATTAACTACGATAATTACCAACGATTTAAATAAGAAATGGATAATTGAAGACCTGGCCCTACAGTTTGGAATGGGAAAAACAAAATTTACCGATGAAGTAAAGAAGCTTACTGGCTATCCTCCTGCCAGCTTTATTATAAATTTAAAAATTGAAAAGGCCATTGAACTGCTCAAAAACGAAACAAACAACCTCTCTGAAATAGCTTTAGTTTGTGGTTTTTCGTCATTACAACACTTTACTTCCACATTTTCCAACCGAATTGGCATTGGGCCTGCAAAATTCAGGGTAGCCAACAGAAAACAGAATGGCTAAATTCGCCATTCATTTCCCAGGAAACAAGATTGTTCCTACCCCTTAACGGCATTTATCGTCATACATACCTTTTCTACGAGCAAGTAAAACAGCACATATTATAGTGGATGTTTCCCGGTTCAACTTCCAAATTTCTGAACTCAATATGGTTAATCCTCCCCAACTGATTCAGCAATAATATTTCCTTTCTCCACGCAACACTCCCTAATTTTACAATTAGAGACACAAAACAAATAGTTTACATTAAATCAATCAAGGTTCTTTCATCTGCTCTGCCGAAAAAAACAAACCCTTTGTCCCGGCTGATAAAAGAACCTACAAAACCAAAAATAATGAAAACACCTGTACTCATAATCATCTTTTGTTTGGTAGCACTTGCCAGTCAGGCACAATGGTCATACAGGTTCCTTTCATCGCAAAAACACTACTTATATTCTTCAGGCGAATATGTGGTTGGCGAAAAACAAGCGGGAAATATTGGCCTAAATTACACTTATAATAATAGGTATACACTTAGTGTGGGGTATTCAGCAACCTTTAAATCAGCTGCCTCGCCAACCGACGAATTTTTAAAATCGGGTACCAACCTAAGCCCTGCCAGTTCGGCAGAACCTTTCCAGAATTCCGAGATTTTACACATGATGGTTGGTCGTATATTCGATATCAATAAAAAAAGAAGTATTCGGGTATTGCTGCAGGCAGGGCCGGGTATATCAACATTTCGGGAGCCCGAATTTAACCTGCTAAAATCAACAAACCAGTACAATTTTAAAACTGCTGCCAGTAAAAAAATAAGTTTTGTTGTAAACCCTAAAATAGAAATGCCCCTGTGCTGTACCGTTGGCTGCTCGGTTGGCCCCATGGTAATTGTAAACAGCAACCAAACCTACTTTGGAGCTGGAATTGGATTAATGTATGGATTGATTAAACAATAAATATGTACTAGCCAGTAACAGGTTTTCTATGGTTTTCTGAAACATTCATTAAAAGATCTTCGATCCCGTAGCACATATTCTTCCTCTATTATCAGCATTTTTCTGATATATTGTTAAGCATTTATTCCCTTTTTCCTTCAAACATTCCCACGCATTTAGTAACTTTAACCCAAATGGTAGTAAAAATATAAACCCTTTACTTTTTTTTACTATGTTAATATCCAATATTGAAACGGAAGATATGAAGAAGATTTTGGCAATAGATGACAATAACATCAATCTGGAGCTTTTATCGCAAATTATAAAATTGTACTATCCTGAATTCAATTTTATTGGTGCGCTTAGTGGTCGGGAGGGGATTGAAATTGCCCAACGTGAAAACCCGGATCTGATTTTGCTGGACATAATGATGCCCGACCTTGATGGCTATGAAACCTGCCGATTGCTGAAGGAACAAAATAAGACAAAACAAATACCTATTATCATGGTATCGGCTTTGGGACGCGATAGCGTTGAAAGAACCAAAGGACTTAATGCCGGTGCCGATTCGTTTATATCAAAACCTTTTGATCAGGTTGAACTGAAAGCACAGATTAATGTTGCCTTACGCATCAAATCTTATCAACTGCAATTAAAAAAATTAAATTCTGAGATTACCTTAATTGAAGAACGTGAAAGACGCCGTATTGCTGAAAATCTTCACGACAGCTTAGGGCAAACCTTAGGATTGGCATTTATGAATCTATCATCAATTGATACACGCGAATGCCGCCCAGAGATAAAAAATACGATCCAGTTCACCTCAAAATTACTAAATAAAGCAATTGAAGAATCAAGAAAACTTACCTACGACCTCAGCCCCCCAATTCTTTACGAACTGGGATTGGTTCCTGCAATAAAATGGAAACTCGAACGCTTTGAAAAAGAGCACAAAATTGAGACATTCCTGATTACCGAAAAGAATGAAACAAAATTAAGTAAGGAAAACAATATATTTTTATACCGAACAATTGGAGAATTGCTAACCAACATTGTTAAGCATGCTGAAGCCTCTGAAGTTACCATAAAACAAACTACACGAAACGGGATGTATTGTATTTCGGTTGAAGACAATGGTATTGGGCTTAACAAAAAAGAGGTAAAACCACCATCAGACAAAGGTGGATTTGGACTGCTAAGCATTACCGAACGTATTGAAAGTATAAACGGAATATTTAAAATAGAACCAAGTAAAGAAGGTACGCTTGCAGAGATAGAAATTCCTTATATTGCAGTATAGTAATAAAGCTAACAATTCAGGTTTAAATGGTGTATATAGGCTAAGTTCGCTATTTACCTGAAATAACATTAATAAGATGAAAATAAAGGTAATTGTAGCTGACGACCACCAGCTTTTTAGAGAAGGTTTAATTAACCTGTTGCACTCTGCCGACAACATTGAGGTGATAGCACAGGCTGAAAACGGACAAGATGCCATTGATAAAGTGGAAGCATTTAAACCAGATGTACTTCTGGTTGATATTGCCATGGAAAAAATGAATGGCATAGAAGTTACCCGAACACTAAAAAACAAAATGCCGGAAATTAAAATTGTGGCGGTATCCATGCATTCTGACAAACAATATGTTAAGGGAATGTTGGAAGCCGGTGCTGATGGCTACCTGCTTAAAAACTGCACCTACCGTCAGTTAACTGACGCTGTAACTTCTGTTCACGAAGGAAAAAAATTCCTAAGCGAAGACATCACAGAAATTGTTATTAACGGGTATCTTAATTCACGTGCTGAAGACGACGATGCCTACGCACAACTCTCTGATCGTGAGAAGGAAATATTCCTGCTTTTTGCCGAAGGACAATCAACACGCGAAATTGGCGACAAACTTTTTATAAGCGTTAAAACAGTTGGTACACATAAACAAAATATTCTTGAGAAGCTTGATTTAAAAACGAACTCGGATATCGTAAAATATGCCTTGAAAAAAGGATTAATTCAGCTCGACTAATATTCAACTCTTTTTCTATACATAAAGTATAGCAAGACCAATAATACCGCTGCACCATGAATGTTTGCGGTAGTTTTTCTATGATGTAACGATGAGCCGAGAATGAACAGTATAAGAGAGATGAAAAAACGAGTAATAGTATTGGGAGCCGGACTGGTTGGCGGTGCAATTGCCATTGATTTAGCTAAAAACTACCAGGTTACCAGTATTGACGCCGACCAGGAAGCATTAGATAAACTGGCAAAATATCCTGCAATTACCTGCTTAAAAAAAGACCTTAGCCGGACCAACATTATTCAATCACTCGTTAAAGATTTTGATCTTATTATTGGCGCTGTTCCGGGTTTTATGGGCTACAATACCATGAAAGCTGTTATTGAAGCCGGCAAAAACATGGTTGATATTTCTTTTATGCCCGAGGATTTTCTGACTCTCGACGGCCTGGCCAAAAAACATAGAGTTAGCGTAGTGGCCGACTGCGGTGTGGCTCCGGGCATGGGTAATATCATTCTAGGACATTATAACCAGCTACTTGAAGTTAAATCATACGAATGCCTTGTTGGGGGGCTGCCGGTTATTCGCGAATGGCCCTACGAATACAAAGCAGTATTCTCGCCTATTGATGTTATTGAAGAATACACCCGTCCGGCACGATATATTCAGAATTACGAGTTAATCGAAAAAGAAGCACTATCCGATCCTGAACTTATTCAATTTGAAGGCATTGGCACACTTGAATCATGGAACTCCGACGGGTTGCGTTCGCTGGTTCACACCATGAAAAATGTGCCGGATATGATTGAAAAAACCTTACGATACCCGGGATGTGTTGAGTACCTGAAAGTGTTGCGCGAATCGGGGTTTTTCTCGTATGAAGCTGTTGAAATAAACGGCCTTGCCATCCGCCCTATCGACCTTACAGCAAAATTACTTTTTCCGAAATGGAAATTAAAACCGGGAGAAGAGGATTTTACAGTTATGCGCATTGTTGTTAAGGGAATTGAAAATGGTATCGAAAAATCGTTTACCTACCATTTGCTCGACAGGTACGACCGCACTACGCAAACCATTTCGATGGCCCGCACCACCGGTTACACCTGCACTGCTGTTGCCAACTTAATACTTGATGGCAGCTTTAAAATAGCCGGAGTAAACCCGCCTGAAATTGTTGGTGCACAAAAAGGGAACTTCAGCTATATTTTGCAATACTTAAAAGACCGGGGGGTGAATTACCAATGTACACAGCAGCTATAGCCATTCACTTAAAAATAGTTTAACCTTGTGCAAAGCCCTTCTTTACATTTGTTCCAAATTATTACTTTTGCAGCATGGGAATGATAATTGGAATAGGCCTTATTTTTTTAACCCTGGTTGGTATAGTTGTTCTAATAAGGGTAAATAAAAGTCAGAAAAAAGCAGCTGGCAATAATAACAATCCAGAAGAGCCTGCAGCACCTCCATCAGACTGTTGCGGAGCGCACGAGATTTGCGAATTCGACCAAATAAAAATGAACGAATCGATTGTTGAATATTACGACGATGAGGAACTCGATGAATTCAAAAATATAGACGAGAACGCTTATACAACAACGCAGATTGAACAATTTCGAGAAGTATTGTACACCTTGCAAACACACGAAATACGTTACTGGCTACTTAGTATTGAACGCAGAAAAATACAACTCCCCGCAATTTTAAAAAGCGAAGCACGCATGCTTATGGCCGAAGCATAATTTTACCTCACCGCAATACATTCTTAATTGAGTTTTTGCAGTTTTAAGTGGGGTAATTTTTCTGTTCATCCAAGAAATATTTTATCTTCAACAACTGCATTTACATTTCGCTATTCATTCAATTCAATCAAATAAAAATGAAGAGATACTGGTCATTACTAATTTTATTGATTATTTCAGTTAACCTGATTGCCCAACCTGAAAAACGCAATTTAACTTTTGACGACATACTTAAATGGAACCGAATTACTGAAAAACACCTTTCCAACAACGGACAATACATTGCCTGGAAAGAAGAGCCATGGAAAGGAGATGCAACAATAAAAATCAGCACTCCTGACGCGAACAAAACGGTCTCGTTTAATTTTGCTACAAAAGGACAATTTACAAGCGATTCAAAATTCTTTGTTTTTACTGAAGTGGCACCTGCAGATTCCATTAAGACACTAAAACTACAAAAAGTAAAAAAAGAGGATTTACCCGGCAATAAACTGGTAATTTATAATTTGAAAAATTCTACCAGCGAGGCGATTGAGAACGTAAAATCGATAAAGGTACCAGAAGAATGGTCGGGATGGATAGCCTACCAGGCTGTTTCAGTCAACGATTCAAGTAAAAAATCGGAAAATGAAACTTACCCCTTATTCATAAAAAACCCGGAGACTGGAGCGGTTAAATCATTTCCGGCAGTTAGCCACTATATTTTGGCCAAAGACCAGCCGTTTTTGAGCTTTGTTTCAGCGGGCGACAGCTCCTTTTCAGCAGGAGTTTACCATATTGATTTAATGACGGACAAAGCAAGCATTATTCTTGAAACAGCCGAAAAAGTAAAACAACTAACTGTTACTGATAACGGAGAGCAGGTGGCATTTCTGGCCGATACCTCTGGCGCTGAAGAACCATGCTACGCACTGTATTACCGGAATATGGAAAACAGCACTAACATTGTTGCAGACCATTCGGGAAACTGGTTGCCTGACAACTATGAAATAAGCGAAAACGGCAAGCTTTCTTTCTCGGATAACGGAACGCGGTTATTTTTTGGAACGGCACCAATTCTTCCTGAGAAAGACACAACCAGGCTTGATGAAGAAGTGCCTGTGCTTGATGTTTGGCACTGGAAAGAAGAACGTTTGCAAACCGTTCAGCTGAACAACAAAGACAAAGACCTGAAAAGAACAAGACTGGCAGTAGTTCATCTCGATCAGCAAAAGGCAGTACAACTTGAAACGGAACATTTTACCCAAATAAGAAAAATTAAAAAAGGTGATGCTGATAAAATATTGGCCATCAGTAATCGGCCATACGCTGTACAAAGCATGTGGGAAGGTGGCCCTTACCATAACGATTTTTTTCTTATAGATATACATTCGGGCAAGGCCGAAAAAATAAAAACCGATTGTCGTGCCACTCCTTCAGTTTCTCCTGATGGAAAGTTTCTATATTGGTTTAATGCCATTGATACAACCTGGAATACCTATGAAATTGCAAGTGGAAAAGAATACACCCTTACAAGCCCCTGCCTCATTCAGGCAGCTGACGAGTTAAACGACCGCCCTATGTTGCCCGGTGCATATGGCAGTGCCGGCTGGTTAAAAAACGATGAAGCACTGTTGATTTACGACCGTTATGATATTTGGAAAGTTGATCCGGTTAACGGCACAGCACCAATAAGGCTTACCCAAAACGGAAGGGAGAAAAAAATCAACTATCGCCTGGTTCGCTTTAATCCGGAACCAGAATCGGGTATTGACCCGGAAGAAACGGTATTGCTGCATGGACATAATGAAATTACGCGAGCAGATGCCTACTATTCTTTTGATCTCAGGAAAACGCAAATTCCTGAAACAGTTTATGCTGAAAATTACAAACTCTCAAGGCCGATAAAAGCCAAAAACAAGGACCTTATTGTTTTTACTAAAGAAGATTTTGAGACTTACCCAAACCTGATTGCAACAAATTTGCACTTTAAAAAAGCGGTGCAAATAAGTGATGCGGCTCCACAACAAAAAGATTTTTTGTGGGGCTCGGCCGAATTGGTAAGCTGGCAATCGCTTGATGGTTTAATTCTGGAAGGTACATTACATAAACCCGAGGGATTTGACCCATCGAAGAAATACCCGATGATTGTGAATTTTTACGAAAAAAGTTCGCAAAACCTGCTGAGTTACCGCATGCCTGAAAACCACCGTTCAACCATTGATTACCATTACTACACCAGCAATGGCTACATCGTTTTTAATCCCGATGTTTATTACAAAGAAGGCTACCCGGGAGAATCGGCGTTTAATTGTGTTATGCCCGGCGTTACCTTACTTATTTCAAAAGGTTTTGTTGATGAAACCCACATTGGCGCCCAGGGCCACAGCTGGGGCGGCTACCAGGTTGCTTATCTGGCCACTCGTACCAATATGTTTGCCGCCATTGAATCGGGAGCTCCGGTGGTAAATATGTTCAGTGCCTACGGTGGTATCCGCTGGGGATCGGGTTTAAACCGTTCATTTCAGTACGAACACACACAAAGCCGCATTGGTAAAACAATTTGGGAAGCACCATTGCGGTATATGGAAAACTCGCCGCTATTTACACTTGACAAAGTTTCCACCCCCATTCTAATTATGCATAACGACGATGACGGGGCTGTGCCGTGGTACCAGGGCATTGAGTTTTTTATTGGCCTGCGACGTTTACAAAAACCCTGCTGGCTGTTAAACTACAACGAGGCCGATCATTGGCCAACCCGATTGGCAGACAAACATGATTTTCAAATCCGTCTCGCACAGTTTTTCGACCATTACCTAAAAGAAAAACCCATGCCTAAATGGATGGACGAAGGCCTACCTGCAGTGAAAAAAGGAATTGATTTTGGATATGATTTGGTGGAGTAAAAGCCATACATATTGGCTTTACTGTTACCAGGTGTTGCAGGTCAACTTATTTTATCGAGTTGTAAATCTCCAAAGCTTCTTCGGCATTTTCTTCGATCACCCGAATCTCAATACCAATATTTGTTGGACTACCACTAAATATGCCATCAACAGTACTTGTTATTTCGTTTACCGTCATAAATTTAATACCGGCTTCTTCAAGCATTTCTTTAAAAAGCATGTATTTAACATCAAAATTACTTGTAAATGTGGCTATGGTTACTGCTTTATTCATTGTATTCTTTTTTCATTTTATAGCTCAGGGAATGGAAACACCATAATCCATCCGAACCGGTTTTATCAACTCATTTCCTAAATGAAAAAGCTGACACTATTTTTTTGAACTTTAGTCGTTCCCCCTTTTTGTTTCGATAATTACCACCCCGTTTGCTCCTCGTGAGCCATAAATAGCAGCACCACCATCTTTAATCACATTTATGCTTTTAACCTGCACTGGCGACAACACGCCCAAAATACTACCATCAACTGTTATTCCATCAACAACTATTAAGGCTGCACTGCTAGAGTTTATTGAGTTAACGCCGCGAATAATTATTTCGCCACCGGCAACCTGTACTCCGGCAAAACGTCCCCTAATCAGGTCATACATGTTAGAGTATTGCGCAAAATCCACATCATCGTCGGTCATTTGAGCTACAGCATTCAGCTTTTCGCCGTCTTTTACATAGCCATAGCCAATAGCATACTCACGCGATTTGTCGCCAGGCTTAAGTTTTAGGTTTACGGCAACAATTTTAGTATTATCTTCCAGTTTAACACTCCTGCTTACAAAGCCTCTTGCACTTATTTTTAATTTATCGCCAGGAAGAACAGCCACTTTAAATCGTCCGAGTGTATCGGTTTTAATTACCGTTTTCGAGCTTTTCACCCACACATCGGCACCAATTACTGCAATGCTGTCAAAGGTAGTTACTATTCCGTCGATATATCGTTCCTGTGCAGAAACACCGGCACTTCCAAAAACAAAAAACAATACTACAAACAGGGTAAAAAGATTAGTTTTCATCGCAATGGCTTTTGTTAATTATTGTAGTTAAAGGTACAATAAAACAACAAATTGCCAACAGGAAAAAACCCAGCTTTATAAAGTTTCTTTGGCTGTTATCACCCGTTTTACCCGGTACGGTTTTTTCTTTTGCGATTCAAAATAAGTACGCATCTGAAGTTCGGCAATAATACCAGTTGTTATAAACTGAATTCCTCCAAGAACCAGCAGAATACCAAGCAACAATAGAGGTTTCCCCCAAATATCGTTACCCAGAATTTTTAATATCAGCAGATAAAAATTAATAAGCACTCCTATGCCGAGTGTAAATATGCCAATATTGCCAAAAAAGTGCATGGGTCGTTGCAGGTACTTTTTAAAGAATAACATCAATACCAAATCGCTCATAACACGTGTAGTACGGCTCAGGTTGTATTTCGAGCTTCCAAATTCGCGCGGACGATGATTAACATCCACCTGTGTAATTTTTGTTGCGCCTTCAAGCGTTACCAGAGCAGGTATGTAACGGTGCAATTCGCCGTAAATATGAATGCTTTTAATCGTATCTTTAGTAAAAATCTTTAGAGTACAACCCAGGTCTTTCATGTAAATCCCGGTGGTACGTCGAATAAGGTAATTGGCAATTTTTGAAGGAACCTTGCGTAAAAACATACCGTCTTTTCGGTTAGCCCGCACGCCGGCAACCATATCCCATTCTTCCTGTTCAATCATTTTCAGCATCATCGGAATATCTGCCGGGTCGTTTTGCAGGTCGCCATCAATTAATGCTACAAAATCGCCTGCAGCCTGATCGATACCGGCTTGCAAAGCCGAACTTTGTCCGTAATTCCGTTTTAACTCAACAAGCAAAAACCTGTCGTCGTTAATCTTCCTGATCTCTTCGCGAGTTTTATCTGTAGACCCATCATCTACAAAAATGGCTTCGTAATCAATCCCTTCAAGGGCTGCTTTAATTTGTTCTGATAATGGTTTTATGTTTGGTTCTTCGTTCCAAACACAAATTACGAGTGAAAGCTTTTTCATTGTCTGTTTTTACCTGTTATCCTGCTTATCAATATTGTATAAATAGCTGCTTAACTATTCAAAACAATGTTTAATAACGTGTGCAAAGGTATAAATTATGTTTTACCGGAACTTACTCTACGCCATTAAGTTTCCAGATAAAAGAAAAACGTAATGTATTGTACAGCCAATCGTGCAAACCATGCTGATAATTAACCGCAAAGGCTTTATTATCGTAATCTTTTCGAAGTTCGAAATTAAGTTGCATGGGGCGGTCTCCATTGTTTTTGTAGCCGTAATAGCCCGACCATGTGCTGGTAAAACGCCAATTTTGTTTTTCAATATCGGTACCCAGTCCATAAAGCAAAGCATCGTTTTGCAAATTTAGCTCATCGTTAGTTTGCCAACTGTAAAAACCCAACATCAGGTGTGGCCTTAAAAGGATTGTTTCCTTTTCTCCCATATCTTTTGAGAAACTAAAGTCAAATGAATAGGCAGGGGTATCGGCATAACGAGCTCCTTTTAAATTAGACCCCGAGGCTGTTTTTAACAGCGCCCTGAACAAGGTGTTTGGAAATTTTCGATCTTTAACCAATTGCACCAGGGTGGTGAAATAGAAATCTCCTACAGCATAACCTTTCCCGTCACGATCGCGCGAGTATCGCTCATCACGAATTTCGGTAGTATAAGCGTAATGTTCCAATAATACGCCGTACATTTCAATGGCAATACGGTTTTTTGCAAACGGAACGTAAGCTCTTCCGGAGATATCCTGTGTTGGATCGCCCGAATGAAAATGAACGGATGCCGTAACTTCCAGTTCGGTTTTCCCTTCAAGTATGCCTCGTTTAACAGCGGGTACCGGCAATGCATTAGGTCCTAAATATCCGGGAGATATAATCAGCCAGTTTCGCCAGCCCGGGTCTCCCACTTCCCACCCATGGGTATCGTTCCACCACGACCAGTCTTCTTGTGCTAATGCAATATGCTGCATAAACACTAAAAAAAGAAATAGGATGAAAATTTTCTTCATGGAAAATGTTGCCCTTTTGTACTGTAATTAACTACAACCTTCTTTAGTAAAGTAAGGAGCTACCAAATGTAAACGAAATTTTTATGGACACCATGCAAAAAATGGTTTAGCGGGAAAAATAGCAAAAAAATAAGCCCCTCAGGCAAACTGAAGGGCTTACAAATTAAAGTTTAAGTTTCTCTCTTATACTTTGGGGTATGCCGTCTTTGTGCACCATAATGCACATTGTTTTGTAATTCACATAAGGTTTTGAGGCGTAAAAGTAACCTTTGTACTTATTGTAATCGCCCCACGAGTTTTTCACTTTGTAGAAAACATGGCCATTCTGATCTTTGGCAGTGCCAATAATATGCATACCATGGTCGTCGGTAGTTTGGTAGTTATCAAATGCTGTTTGACGCATTTCCTGCGATACTACCAGTTCCGGAACCGGTTTATCCAGTTTGTACAACTCTTTTTCTTTTTCTTTTTGCGGAAGGGCTTCCCATTTTGCAATCTCCGCATCGTCCATATTTTGGTCGGGGGCTGCCGGCAAAACAGCCACACCTTTATTGCTGGTAGCAAATCCTTTTTCGCTTACATCGGCAGCCCATGCAATGGTAAAACCGTTACCCAATGCGTAATCCATAATGGCTTCAAACTCGTCAAGGGGTACATTGTACACTTCGTCCCACGACCAGTTATCGGGCACTTCCAAAATAAATTTTTCGTAAAACGGATGATGGGTGTACGACGAAATTTCAACGTAATCGTCCATGTTTAAACCCACAAAGTCGCTGGCAAAACGCTGCGGAGTATAGTGTTCTCCTTCGTATTCAAATTTTTGTGGTAATTCGCCGAGGTAGGCATTTAAAGTGGCCTCGATGGGTTCGTGCCAAACGGTGCTCAGTTTGCGGTTTCTATTCTGTACAACGGCATCCACATGTTCTTTTAAAACGTTGTCCATTTCGCCATGCACATGCTGATCTTCGCCATAGTTTAAGCCCGAGTAAACTGATTCCGGAACAATTCCGTATTCACGAATCATGTTGGTAACATCATGAAATGCGCCACCTGCTGCAAAATTCAGATTTCCATGCACGCGCACATGTTTTCTTGCTTTTTCAGAATAGGTGTGCCACACCACAAACATTTCCGACAGATCAACTTCGGGTTTTCCCAAACGCAACATCTCCGATTCAAGAAATGAAAGTCCGGAAAACGACCAACAGGTACCCGAGCGGTGCTGATTTTTTACAGGCGTTGCTGCCAGTTCAATTTCATCTTCGAAAACATAACCTTTCGCCTCTTCCTTCTTCTCGCTCTCTGCAAATACGCTAAACGCATATACCACAATCAATGCGGTAAAAATCAAACGCAACTTCATACTAATAAATAATATTTTACCCTTCTTTTTGAATAGATCTCAAAATTAACAATTAATTTTTTTTCAGAAAGAAAATTTAATACAGAGTTAAGGTTTTTTGGTTACAAACTGATAAAAATCAGTTCTTTCTTAATTTCCATCGACCAAGGCCCGCACCTGTTTGTACCGAAAACAACTTACCAAATGATCGTTTACCATACCGGTAGCTTGCATATGGGCATAAATAACTGTGGAGCCAACAAACTTAAATCCGTGTTGTTTTAAGTCGGCTGAAATTGCATCCGAAAGTTTGGTTTTGGCAGGCAATTCAGCAAGCGTTTCAAATGTATTCTGAATGGGTTGGTGGTCCACAAATTTCCAAATGTATGCATCAAAACTTCCATACTTTTTCTGAATTTCCAAAAAACACTGTGCATTATTTACACAAGCCCTTATTTTTTGTTGATTGCGGATTATCGACTTATCCGCAATCAGCTGCTGAATTTTTTCCTCGTTGTAGGCAGCAACCTTTTGCGGATTGAAATTATCAAAGGCCTTCCGGAAGTTTTCGCGTTTGTTTAACACAATTTGCCAACTCAATCCGGCCTGAAATCCTTCCAACACAAAAAACTCAAAGAGTTTATTATCATCGTGAAGAGGCACACCCCATTCTTCATCGTGATACCTGAGCATCAGCTCGTTTTTTGTTCCCCAGTTGCATCGTTTACACATAATTTTAGATTTGAGTGGGTATTCGTTAAAAAACCTAACAAACTATTACTTCAAACTATGAAAATACTATTTTTGTTTGTTTAGAAAAAAGACCATGAGAAAGAAATAGTAGGTAATGAGAAACTGGCTTATGATTTGTTACAAAGCTGAAAAAATCTCAATACTCAGTGCTATTTTCTCAATGCTCTGTACTGTAGAAAAATGAAGAAACTTACGATACTTTTTGCCTTACTACTGTCGCTAAGCTTTTTAGCTGAGGCTCAGTTAAACATCAACCACTTTATTCGGGTTGGCCGAACCCGTATTTCTATTGGGAATTACACCGGGGCCATCGAGTATTTTAATATTGTTATTGAATTTAAACCCTACCTGGCCGAGGCATACCTATACCGGGGCACAGCCAAACACTCGCTTGAAGATTACCGCGGTGCGATTGCCGATTACGACAAAGCCATTGAAATTAAACCGTATTACCCACGTGCCTATAATAACCGGGGCATGGCTTACCACAACCTACGACTTTTCGAGCGGGCCATTGAAGATTACGACCGGGCATTGGAATTTGATGCAAGCGATGAATCGATATACAACAACCGGGGTATTGCCAAACTGGCGTTAAAAGATATGGAAGGAGCAGTTGAAGATTACAACCGGGCATTGGAAGTGAATCCGAAATCGACACACGCCCTTATGAACCGCAGCAACGCAAAAATTGTAAGCGGCGATATAAAAGGCGCCATTAAAGATCTGAACGAGGTAATAATTATCAGGCCACATTATGCAGCTGCCTATTTAAACCGTGGACTGGCACGTTTTGAGCTGGAAGATTATGCATCGGCCTTGCGCGATTACGACCAGAGTATAAAATTTGATCCTAAAAATGCACTGGCTTTTAATAACCGGGGAATTGTTAAACATAAATTAGAAGATTATGAAAGTGCTATTATGGATTACGACATGGCTGTACAGTTAAATCCTGAAATGGCAAGTGCGTATTTTAACCGTGCTATGGCGCGCGAAATTTTAAACCGCCCCGGTTTTGAAGAAGATTACCGGATTGCAGCCCAGCTAAATCCTCAGTTTGATTTAGATGCCAGACGCCTGGATGCAGAAAAGCTGGCCTATCAGCAGCACCAACAAAAAAATCAGCAAAAACAACAAAACCAAAATTCGCAAGCCAGTCAACAAAACAATACAGTAACGCCAACCGCACAAGCTGCACCACCTCCAAAACAAGAAGAATTATCTGCCGAAGAAAAAGCACAGAAGCTGGAAGAAGAACGCAAAAAAGAGCTGGAGGAAGAAAAGCGCCGACGACGTATGCGTATGGATTTAGTGGTTGAAGATACCCGCGATATTCCGCAGGAAGAAGAAATGGATGTTGACGATGGACGCATTCAGAATAAAAATATTGTTATTGATTTACAACCTATGTTTTTCATTTCGGCCTTTGAGAAAAACTCGGTTGATTACGATCGGTTTCAGTATTACAATATTCTAATTGACGAACTGAATGCCCTAAATAATTATGACCCCTTGCTATCGATAACCAACAAACCGGTAACCACTTACCAATCGGTTTTCGAGAATTTTATTCTGTTTTTTAACGAAAAAATTGCCATCCAGGGAAACGCCCACAACTATTTAAACCGGGGCATATTTTACAGTTTAACCGGAAATTACAACCAGGCCTTTGCCGATCTTGACAAGGCCATTGAATTGGATGAAAAAACAACTATCGCCTATTATACCCGTGCCAACACCCGTTATAAACTAAAAGAACAGGTTGAACTCCTTGCCGGAACAAGCTCGCCTGCTGCACTTACTTTGCGTGAAGGAAAAATTAACGATAACAGCAACATCAAACCATCAACCATTGAATACCAGGATATTTTGGACGACTATGCCGTTACGCTGTTTCTCGACCCGAATTTCTTTTTTGGCTATTACAACCGGGCTTTTATAAAACTACGTCTGGGCGAATACCGCAGCGCTGTTGAAGACTTAAACCGGGCAATCGACCTTGAACCCGAATTTGCTGAAGCCTATTTTAACCGGGGCCTTACAAAAATTTTTCTCGACGATATTGAAGGAGGCGCACTCGACCTGAGCCGCGCCGGAGAACTCGGAATACATGGTGCCTATAATATTATTGTACGGTATTGTAATTAAGGATTGAAGAATGGAAGTACTGATTTTGAGAGCTAATAAATAGCTTGATTTTGCTTAATTGGCTATTGAAAAACTGATAAAATGCCGGGAGGGGCATGGTGCTGCCAATTTTCAATTCGCCCGGCACAACTGTTCTCAATTTTCCACTTTTGCCTTGCACTTTTTACTTTATACTTTTTACTTTTACCTTTACACTTTTTTCTTGAATTATGAATCAACCACTTGCAGAACGTTTACGACCAAAAACTTTAGACGACTATATCGGTCAGGAACACCTTGTTGGTAAAGATGCTGTTCTGCGCAAAATGATCGATTCGGGAAAAATCACGTCTTTAATTTTGTGGGGGCCTCCGGGTGTTGGCAAAACCACCCTTGCCCGTATTATTGCCAATACACTTGAACGGCCTTTCTTTACTTTAAGTGCCATAAACTCGGGTGTTAAAGATATTCGCGAGGTGATTGACAAAGCCCGCAAGCAACAGTTTTTCAGTCGGCCCAATCCCATTCTGTTTATCGACGAGATACATCGTTTTAGTAAATCGCAACAAGATTCGCTGCTGGGAGCAGTTGAAGATGGCACTATTACCCTGGTTGGTGCAACTACCGAAAATCCTTCGTTCGAAGTTATTTCGCCATTATTATCGCGTTGTCAGGTATATATTCTTGAACATCTGGATAAAGCTGCTTTACTGAGAATTATTAAGCAGGCCACAAAAAAAGATACGGTACTTAAGGAGAAAAAAATTACACTTCGCGAAGATGGAGCCATTCTTCGTTACTCGGGCGGCGATGCCCGCAAACTGCTAAACGTACTTGAACTGGTAACTCTGGGCGAGGATGCAAAAAATATTGTAATTACCGATAAAAAAGTTACCGACAAGCTACAGAAAAATCTTGCCATTTACGACAAAAAAGGCGAAATGCATTACGACATTATTTCGGCCTTTATAAAAAGTATTCGTGGTGGCGATCCCGAAGCTGCAGTGTACTGGCTTGCCCGAATGCTGGAAGGTGGCGAAGACATAAAATTTATTGCCCGCCGTTTGCTGATTCTTGCCGCCGAAGATGTGGGACTGGCCAACCCCAATGGCCTGCTGATGGCACAGAACACCTTTGATGCTGTGCATAAAATAGGGATGCCCGAAGCGCGCATTATCCTCTCGGAGTGTACCATTTACCTGGCTACCTCGCCAAAAAGTAATTCGGCTTACGAAGCCATCGACAATGCCATTGCTCTGGTAAAACAAACCGGCGATTTGCCTGTGCCCCTGCACATCCGCAATGCTCCAACCAAGCTGATGAAAGAAATCGGCTACGGAAAAGATTATAAATACGCCCACGCCTACGACGGTAATTTTGTTGAACAGGATTTCCTACCCAAAGAGATTAAAAACAAGCGCATTTACCAGCCACAAAATAACGCTGCCGAAGCAAAAATATTGGAGCGTTTGCGTAAATGGTGGGGAAATCGATTTTAGTCATTCGTCCGCAATCAACTTTGCGGCCCGCTTTAAGCTTCGGTAAAAAGCATTGTAACTTTTCATTTTCAATCCACTAATTGAAATGCGGTTCCTTTTCCATTATTAATCATTCGGGAAATTAGAAATATACGCTACTATTTTGCCCGGCTCATTAAACCGGCCTAATAATCTACCGGGCACGCCAACCTGAAACAATTGATATTTTTACCTCTCCAGCAGTTATTTTTAACAAAGCTATTAGCTCTTCATTGGGCAACGTTCAAACAACAAGTATTGTTTTCACAATGCTAATACTTTGATATATAACCCAATATCCGTAACTTATAGTTATGATTTTCGTTTTACTATCATCATTCCAAAAAACTTCATTATGAAAAAAATCGTTTATTTTCTTATTCTGTTTTGTTTTGTGGCTTGCCAATCAAGTCAAATGCAGAAATCAGCTCCTGTCCCACTCGAAGATTTTTTTAAAAATCCTGAAAAAACTGCGTTCCAATTATCACCAAAGGGTGATTACTTCTCGTATCTGGCGCCTTATGAATCGCGCTTAAATGTTTTTATCCAAAAAATTGGAGAAGACGATGCCATTAGAATTACCAGTGAAACTGAACGAGATATTGCTGGATACTTATGGGCCAACAACGGTAGGATATTATACCTTAAAGATACCGGCGGGGATGAAAACTTCCATTTATACGGCGTAAATATCGACGGCACAAAACTAACCGGTTTAACTGTTCTTGATAAGGTACGAACTCAAATCATTGACGAACTTGAGAATATTGATGATGAGATTTTAATTGGTTTAAACAAAAGAAACCCCCAGGTATTTGATCCGTACCGCTTAAATGTAGAAACCGGAGAAATGGAAATGTTGGCCGAAAATCCGGGAAACATTGTGGGTTGGATGACCGACCACGAAGGGAAATTACGATTAGCGGTTGTATCTGATGGCGTAAACATATCGCATTTGTACCGCGAAACCGAGGCAAATGAATTTAGAATGGTTTTTACCACAAGTTTTAAAGAAAACCTCAATCCGGTGATTTTCACTTTTGATAATAAAATGGTTTACGCCTTGTCGGATTTAGGTCGAGACAAACAAGCCCTTGTTAAATTCGATATTGTCAAAGGAGAAGAGGCAGAAGTTCTTTTTACTACCGATGAAGCCGATGTTAGTGGGGTGGACTATTCGAAAAAAGAAAAGAAATTAATAGCCGCCAACTATTACGTAGCCACTCGAAATACTCACTTTTTTGATGCGGAATCAGAGGCGCTTTTTAATAAAATTGTAGAGCAACTTCCTGGGTACGAGGTGCGGTTCGCAAGTGCCAATAAAGCAGAGGATAAATTTATGATACGCACTTTCAGCGATAAATCGAGGGGAGCCTATTACCTATTCGATAAAAACAGCGATGAACTAACTAAATTGGCAGAATTGAGCCCGTGGTTAGACGAAAACGAATTGTGTAGCATGAAACCGATACAATATACTTCGCGCGACGGGTTAACCATTCATGGCTACCTTACTGTTCCCAAAGGATACGAACCTAAAAATTTACCGGTAGTTATTAATCCGCACGGCGGGCCCTGGGCGCGCGATTACTGGGGATTTAATCCGGAGGTACAATTTCTGGCTAATAATGGGTATGCGGTTCTTCAAATGAATTTCAGAGGATCAACCGGATTTGGAAAAGAGTTCTGGCAATCGTCGTTTAAAAAGTGGGGGAAAACAATGCAAAATGATATCTCTGATGGTGTTAACTGGTTAATCGACCAGGGAATTGCTGACCCGGAACGTATTGCTATTTACGGCGGCAGTTACGGTGGCTATGCAACACTGGCTGGCTTATGCTTTAGCCCTGAACTTTATGCGGCAGGTGTAGATTATGTTGGCGTTTCAAATCTGTTTACGTTTTTAAACACCATTCCTCCCTACTGGAAACCAATGTTAGAAATGCTTTACGAGATGGTTGGACATCCGGTCGAAGACAGTTTGCTATTGGCATCAGCCTCGCCGGTTTACCATGTGGATAAAATTGAAGCACCTCTCTTTGTGGCGCAGGGCGCAAACGACCCGCGTGTAAACATTGATGAATCGGATCAGATTGTTAATGCCTTAAAAGCACGTGGCATCGATGTCGACTATATGGTTAAAGAAAATGAAGGACACGGTTTTAGAAACGAAGAAAACCGCTTTGATTTTTATCGCAGTATGATCACGTTTCTGGATGAACACCTAAAAACAACAGAGCAATAGATACTTTCTTTAAACTATGGTCAAACAACAAAAAGGATGGCGTCTTTCATCTGGTCAAATTCAGAAAAGATGCCATCCCTTTTTACACTTTTATCTGCCCTTTGCTCCCTGAAATTAGCTCAAAATATTCTTGCAAAACGCCACACACTTTACAATTTCCTGCTGAGCATCCGATCCTTCGGGTATTGGATATTCTAACTCAATATCGGCATAGATATTCCATTTTTTTTCTTTTATTAAACCCAGAATATCGGACAGCGGAGTTTCACCCTCGCCCCAAACCTGGTTGGTATTGGCAGGCTCCGAGTTTATACCCGTTTTATCCTTAAGATGAATACTGTAAATTCTGTCGTGCAATTTTTCAATTAATTCATTGGGGTGTTTACCGGTAGCACCAAAATAATGCCCCACGTCGAGGTTAAGTTTATTGGCAGGGGAATGTACCAGGAACTCCTCAAAATCAAAGCCGGGCTCTCCCGGCTGCGCGTGGTTATGGTAGGCAGCAATCATTCCATGCTTTTCGGCAAATTTACCCAGTTTTCTGCAGGCCGCATCACCAATCTCATTGGTCACGGCTCCGGCTCCCAGTATTTTTGCCGCTTTAAAAGCGTAGTCAATTTCATCGTCGCTCCAGTTGGCAGGTGCAAACTTTACGGTATGCACATGGATACCTGCATCATCAAATAACTTTTTAAGCGCATTGTATTTTTCAACATCCACTGTTGCCCGCCACTCTTTCTGCTTTTTTGTGGCTTCTTCCCTGGCTATTCTAAAAGCGATACGTTCTTCTTCGGTAGCGTCGCGTCCGGGCCAACGCGGTGTTGCCGGTGCACCTGCCCATTCTTCGGCGGTATACCCCATTAATTCAAGCGAGGTAATATTGGCAGCTTTGCAATAGGCAATTATCTCTTCAACCGAATCGGGCATACTACGCCAGCTGTAGGTAATCACCCCAACAGGCACACCACCAAAGGTTGATCCTGCATTTTTTGGTGTACAACTAAAAGCCAATGGTGCGAAAGCCAATGCAGTAGTACCGGCAGCTGTTGTTCGAATAAAATTTCGTCTTGATGTTTGATTCTTTTTAATCATGGTTTATTTTATAAGTTGGTTCTTGTGGTTTAAATTTAAAAACAATTGTGCAAGTAACAATAAAAAAAGCCTCACGATAGCGAGGCCTGAATTATCCGATGTACGTTTGGGTATTGGGTACATTAAAAAGGGACATTCTTTTTTTGACAACAGCACGAAAATAGAGTGATTTTACTGAATTGAAGCTGCTTCCATAACTTATTTATTTAACCCTCTGTTTTTATGATTGGATGAATTATTTTCCGAAATACGAGCTCTGTTGCAAAACCTTGTTATTGACTTAAGTCTATATTTTTTGTAATTTGAAAGAAATTAAATCAAAAACACAAATACCTAAAACAAATTAAAATTAATCCGGACATGCATTAAGCGATAATTTAAAATTTATTTCCCCATATAAAAAAACCACCTGCGCCGGCAAGCAGACAGGTGGCCCGTTATAACATTTAAGTATAAACATTAAAACAAAGTAAAGATGGCAACATTATCTGAAAGTAAAAAACGCGATTTTGTATCGCAAATGATTACACTGTTGGAGCAAAATGCCCAGCAGTTTAGCGACAAAGGATATAATCCTGAGAATAAAATAGAAGAATTAAGAACACAGCTCTCTGATGCCGACGATGCCGAGGCAAAACAAACCGAGGCAAAAGCTGCAGCTAAAGATGCAACAAAGCAAGCCCAGAAAACTTTGGATGTAGCTTACCGAAACGGTTCAGCTACAGTCGACCTGATTTCGGGCTTATTGGGCAAGGATGATAACTTGCTGCTTGAAATAAAGAAGTTACGTAAATAACAGTTAAACGTGGGGAAAGAGAGAAGCCGTTCGGAAAGGAGAAATCCCGAAAGAACGGTTTTTTTATGCTCAAAAGTTCCTTCTTGTCTCGCATAAGTTTAGGCTGCCATCTATAACTAAATACAAATTCTGAAAACAAGAAAAATGATCACTATACAATAACGAATATCCAATGTAGAACAATACAAAACGCATGAAATTGAAGTTGATTTGAATATTTTACAATTTAATCAGTGATATATGAAAAGTGTAACAACCAAAGTTCGAAATAACAATTGCAAATAACTCCCCTAATGCTAGGGTATACCCCCGAAGCCTTTGGGCATGTTCCCAAGGCTTTCGGGAACAGGGTAGCATCCTTTGGGAGTGTGCCCACGGCTTTAGGGCAAAGGGTACGGTCCTTTGGGGGCATTCCCCAAGGCTTCGGGGATAGGGAACGATAGTAATCCACAAGGGGATGCTGTTCTGGGAGTATACCCGGAGCTTTTGGGAACAGGAGAAAATTGCTGGGATGCCGGAATTAGTGTATCGCTCATGGCTTGAAAGCACTGTATTTACTACTAATACAGCGAAATTATCTATAAAAAATCCCCGTTAAAAACAACGGGGATTTTGAATGTGAGTGAAATACGAATTACGATTTGAAATGCTGCTTAGTTCTTTTTGAGTACTAGTTTTTTTACAACCTCTCTATCATCTGATATTATTTTTACAAAGTATATTCCGCTTACTTTATCAGCTAAATCAAACCTGATTAGTTCTGATGGCATATATTGTTTATGTAATATTCTTGCTCCATTAATGTTATAAACAAACAACTCAATATTATTAGTACCAACGTCACCAAATTTAATATTAACCATACCTGATGATGGATTAGGATACATACTCACTTCAAACAGTCCTTCTTCAATTGTCTCAATAGACACATTAATTTCTGATGATTTTATACAAACCGTAAAAGTGTCAGAAACTGAATTACTAAAGAGATTAGTTGCAGTAACAATCATGTTGTAACATAAAGTATCTGAAGAACCGGGAGTAATTAATAACGAGTCATTCTCATAAGACATCCAATCAGGTAAAGACATTGTTGATTGTTCTACAACAGAAATAGTAATTGAATCACTACCAGAATCATTAAAATATTCTCCAAGTTTGGAACTAATCGAAATGGTTACAGTTTCATTCGAATAAAATGATGTGTCCGGAATCGACTGGATAACAACCGGGATTGTTGGCTGGCTTTTCACCACTAGCTTAAATATTTGAGTAGCCTTTGCTCCTTCACTATCTTCAACAATCACTGTAATATTACCTTCACCAATAACATTTGGGGCGAGTTGGACATCGATTGATCCTTCCTCTTCTCCTTGTAAGTAGTTTACATCAATATTTGTAACTAAATCAGTGTTCGCACATGTAGCAGAAACCTCGACAGATTGATTTTCACAATCATGACCATAAGATATACCATGTAATTCAACATTTATCTCACCTTCTCCTTCAAATATATCAATATCGTTTATCGAATCAATTGATGGAGCGTCGTTGGTCGGTTCCACAATAACCTTGAAAGAAAGCATTGTTTCATTTCCCGATTTGTCAGTTACCGACCATTTTTCGGTTGTGGTACCTATCGGGAAAGTACCATTACTGCCTAAGCCTGTAATCAGTTCTTTAGTTATCGAACAATTATCACTTGCAGTAATTTGAGGATAACTAATTTTTGTTTCACAAGTACCAGGATCAAGTTTTACAATTACATCAGCTATTGTACTCACAACAGGATCTGAATTATCCAGCACATTTACACTTGTTATACAAGTTGAAGAATTTCCACATCCATCGGTTACAGTTAAAGTAACAGGTATTGATTTTCCTGCATCATCACAATCAAAACGATTTGGGTTGGCACTTATAATCAGATCGCTAAATGAGTCGTAATTATCGGTACTTCCATTTGCAAGTGTTTCCAAATTGCTTTTGCCTAATGTATAAGTTCCTGATGATCCAAGTACGACACTAACAGAATTACAAACCACGTTTGGTGCAATATTATCATTAACCTCAATATTCTGCACCTGATCGCTTGCAAAATTTCCACAATTATCTTCGAGACTCCATGTTCTTTTAATTAGCCAGCCACAATCTGTTTGAGTCGTGTCATCTGCATAGGTAGCTTCTATTGATGTACTGCACAAATCTGCTTCATCCTTAACATCTCCTGTAATTGAAGTGTCGGCATCAAACAATGCATTTTCATCCATATAAATTACTATATCATCCGGAATTGTATAAGTAGGCGGTGTTGTATCCTCTACGGTAAAGCTGGCTGAGGCTGTGGTTTTATTACCACATTCGTCTTCCGCTGTCCAGGTAACTTCTGCCATACCAGTTGAACCACATATATCACTTAATGAATTAAAATCATTGTTTATATCAACTGCGCCACCACATGAATCTGTTGCATTAACCTTAGCTAACCATTCATTAATTACAGAAGAATAATCAGATCCATCGCATTCAACGACGGTATCTTTCGGAATAGTAGTAAATAAAGGCCCCTTGGTATCTGTTACTGTAAATGTCGCTGAAGTTGTTGCACTATTACCGGTTGAATCTATTGCCGTCCAGGTAACCAGAACAGAACCGGTTTCAGCACATTGATTCGAGAGTGAAGTATAATCATTTGTAATTACAATTCTTGTGTCACAACAATCATCTATCGCAGCAACATTTTTTAACCATGCCTGCAACTGTGATATATTGCCACTACCATCACATTCCACAACGGTATCTTTGGGAATAATTGTAAACACCGGTGGAGTAATATCCTCAATTGTGAATGTAGCAGTTGTTGAAACCGAAACTCCACAATCACCGATGGCAGTAAAGGTAACGGTATAGCTTCCTGTATTACATCTTCCGGGAGTGTAATCATCCATAGTATAATTCCAGCTTACATTGCCACAACCCAAATCGACTGCTCTTGCCCCTCCATGATTATCTAACCAGCTCTGATAATCTATTTCACCATTTTCGCAATTGCTGGTCTGATCTTGCGCTTCAACATCGATTGCTAATGGCTGATCAACCACTTTTATATATGCAGTTTTAACTTCTGTATCTTCACCTTCGGAATTTGAAGCCGTTAATGAAATTGTATAATCGCCTGAGGAAACATAAGAATGATTTGGATTTTGAACAATACTTGATACTCCATCTCCAAAATTCCAGGACCAGTTCGTTGGATTACCGGTCGACAAATCGTTAAATAACACAGGATTATTAACAACTAAAATAGTAGGTAAAGCATCAAAATCGGCATCAATAACATAAGGATTTAAATCCTGATTGATATACTCATCCTTTACATAGCCATCACAACCTGACACGCTAAGTTTAAATGTAATTTCACCATTGCTTGAGTTTTTGGGAACAGGTAACGTAAAACTACCATTTCCAGTACCATTTCCGCTGGCAATTAGCGTTTCACCTTGTTTAAACTCGTAGCTCCATTCACCGAGGATAGTTACGTTATATAAAACATTCGCCCCTAAATAAGAAACATTTCCTGATAGATCAGAAGAAAGTTGAAGATCACATTCTGGCACAATAGTTACTTCATTTGATTTAACAGATATTCCTTGAGACTCGCCATCATTAGGTTCGACTATTGCATACCAGATTTCATTAGCAGAAGTTTCTTCAGAAGAAATAGTTATCAGATCATTATAATCGGATAAGTAAATATTGTTTCGATACCACTTAATGGAACTATTATCTTCATCAATGTCTTCATCAATAAAAGTATAACTCAGTGTTAATGATTCTGAAATTTCAGGACTTACTGGATTAATCGTAACATTTGAAACTCCAGGAATATCATTCTCATCCAATATATTTATAATAAAAGATTGAATAATTGAGGCTCCGGCATTATCAGTTGCCTTTATAGCAATAGAATAGTCCGTTTTATACTCAAAATCAAAAACAATATCTGCTCTTAAATTTCCTTCAGAATCGATAGTAAAAGCATTATTATCAATGTATCCATCAACAAATTCAAATTGATGTGTATCTCCATCGTCAGAGTCAACAACCTTTAGAATTCCGATTACATCGTTTACTGAATTATTCTCGAATAGCACAGATGAACTTAATGACAAATCAATTGGAGAATGATTAACGGAACCTATTTCAACAGTATTAGATGTTTTTATTGTTCCATTTTCTTTTCCATCATATGGTCCTATTTTTACAAACCACTCATCTCCAGAAGCGGTATTTTCTGACGCAACTAATGACATTCCATCGAAATCAGCTTGATGATCACCATTTTGATACCACTCAATAATGGAATTATCACCATCACCATCTTCATCTGAATAATCGTATGAAAGATTTAGGTTCTGATTGCTTGTTGGATTTGATGGTGAAATCTCAACATTTCGAACTCGCGGCAAGTCGTTCACATCATTTAGATTAACTGTTACTTCAGCAATAGATGAAGCTTCGGGATTACCATCATCGGTAACTTTTACCCTGAATTTATATTGTTGATTTTCCTCAAAATTGAAATCACCTTCATCTCCAACCCAAAGAGAACCGGAACTTGCTCCAAGTACAAATGGACTTGTCTGACCATCGTAGAAACTATAGGTTAATTCGCCTCCCTCTGGATCGTTTGCATTTATATTTCCAATTAAAGTTGCTGCTAAAGTGTTTTCATCAATACTGAATGATTGATCTGAAATTGTAGGTGCTTCATTATCTAGTTGTTTTGTATAGAATACCTGGTGAGGTTCAGGATCATCAGAACTCCAGGCACTCCAATTCCCTACTTCATCCATAACACGTACATGCCAATGATATTTTTTACCGGGCACCAATTCCTCACTTATTTTCTCAAAACCAGTTACAGGATCTACCCCAGAAAAAGTTCCCGACGAATATGAATGAGTAGTACTTGTTCCTGTTATGAAACCTGTTTCATAGACAATGTTATCATTATCATCATCACATCTTACTCTTAACTCATAACCAACCTGAATGTTACCATCAGGAGAATTATAGCTCGTCCAGTTAAATAAAGGAGTTAAGGTTATAATTTCTTCATTTAATGTCGGAGCTATAGGTTCCGGAGTGTCAGGGACTGACGAAGATACAGTCTTGCTTAATAAATATTGCTTTCGAGCCTCAAACATATCATAGAAAGATCCGGTCATGTTTTGCTCAGAACTAGTATTATCTGGCACCCAAAGAGCATTTACTCTTAAGTCTGGAGTAAAAGATAAATTGTGTTCACCATCTGTTTTAAACTTAATCGGTAGATTAAGTGATATATTATTGGCTGTAGCCAAATTAAATAAACTGGATCCACCTCCTAACAACAATTTCAATTCACCAACATTGGCCAGTTCAAGGTCATTTGTATAATGCGTTTCAACTTTGCCTGTAGCACCAATACCAAAATGAACTAAAGCTTCTGTTGCCAAATCTTTTACCTCATTTTTTATTACTCCTCCTATAGTGCTTGCTATAATTTCTCCTTTCCCTAAGGTAAATAGACTTATTGAAGCCATGATAGCCTCTTGTAAAACGGTATTTCCATCAATTTCTAATTGAACCTGATCAGACAATAATTCTACATTATCGCTATTATAGTGGAAAAGTAACTGACTCATTCCTATTCCGTAAATATCTTTGGGATATGCTGCTCCATAATCATTATCCCAATCATTACCCACAGTTATATCAATTTTTAGGTTATAAACAGTGTTAACTTTGGGTATTTCCGGTAACCCTGAGAATTTTATATTTATTCCTCCGTCATTGACTACGATTGCATCATCAACACTTCGAATATCCTCATCATATGGCAAATCAGTAAGTACAACAGGGAACTCTCCACTGGCATGTAAAGGAAGCACTACTTTCTCTTTTGTGAAGTATATACCTGGAATCCATGATTGTTTTTTGATGTGAAATGAGAATTCCTCATCTTTCGTTTCTGGTGTCACTTCAAAATTAAAAATTTGTTCATCGCCGGCATTAAGAGAATATGGCCCATCTAATGTATTAACCCATTCCCAATTAATCGGATTAAGTTTTCCATCTCCATCATACACTTCAACCTTATATTTTCCACTTGTTCTTGGTTTAACAGAGAATTTAACGTTACCTGGCTCCAGAATTGTTAAATCAGACTCTACACCATTAAAGTATGATCCTTTAAAATCACGGTTTTCAACACCCGTTGCCATTATCATCCAATTAACATCCTCAGGATTGGTTTTCCATTTCTCATAGTCATATACACCACCTCCTTCAGTACCTGGTGTTGAATTAAAAGGACCGAACTCAAGTGATGCAGAGAACATGACTTCGATATCCCCTTGATGATTAATCGTGATCTCTTTATTATTGTCGAACCACCATCCTTCAGGTCTAATGTTTTTATCTATTGAATAGTCATGCCAAATTCCAATCAGGTGCTTATTGTTCTCATCATCTAATAGAGTATAAACCGATGAGAACATTGTGTTATCATCAAAAGATAATTCATCGTTACTCAAGTCAGATTTTATATCAACAAAACATGTTGCCCTATCAAAATAGAATGTTTGTGAAACGGATGCTGATTCTCCTAGCTGTACTGATACACTCTGGTCTTCCCACTGTGTTTTTATTGTTGTTTGGCCAACATCCTCTGATACTTTGTCTATATCTGTGCGGACTGCATTGATTACAGCCTCTTTGTAGGGGGTGAAGAAATCTCCTGTGCCACCTACATATGGAAGAAGATTTCCTTCAGCTGTAGGTTGCCCATTTATTATAGGTTTTGGTTGGCCAAATAACATTATCGTATTAAAAACACTTGCAAATAAATTATACGCAATTTGACCATCGGTATATTCAACTTCAGGCAAAATAGTTTCTAAATCGTATTGACACTGATTTCCATGATGAAGAAAAGTTTGATCATTTAGATCCGGGAAATTATCATTTAACAAACATTTCAAAGTAATTCCACTTTCCCAATTTAAATCGTTAGGTTCTGGCAGCAAAAATGTAACAATTTGTACCTTATATTCTCCGGGAACAACCTCCTTATCAGCTCCTACCGGGAAAGAAACTTGTTCTGTTGAATTTGCTTCTAAATTGAAGCGATAAGTATGATCCGATTCATATATATCTCCATTTGGATATATTATGCGATATTTTAGTCCTGTTAACTCGTCTGTGTTCAATGAATTTGTGACCGAAACGTCAATACCAAATTTCTCATGTACATTTTTAGTATAGCTATAGTAACCTACACCATCCTCGCTCATAATGCTAAATCGATCGAAAGTGAGAAATGAATAAGGAGACATTTCATAATAACCATAGCTGTTCAATGTCCTGTTTGTCTTAAATTCTGAAATATAGCATTCTGTAGTTTGGAGATTAAATGTCCAACTTTTTACAGCTTCTAAAGAGTTCCCAGCTAAATCTTTAACATCAGTATTTATTTGACATGTTAAATCGTATGCTGAGCTGAGGGTTGAGTTTATATCGATATACACGTAGTTTGTAGAGCTTTTATCTAAATTTATATTCCAATTCAAATTTTGTGCTTGCTGCGATATAATCAATGAGCTAGTTGTTAAAGTATTCAAATCAATTTCATCACTAAACTCAATAATAATTCCCGTTGAATTCAATAACTCTATTGGAATACTTTCTCCATCTTCAGGGAATACAGAGATAATAGTAGGAGGAGTTTCGTCAATAACATCATCAATCGTGAATGCTATACATTCTTCCCAATCCAGAATATCTGTTATTATCCATTCTCCATCAATGTAAGTTTCAATCTTTACTTTAACATATAACGTTTTTCCCAGCCAATCTTCTTGAACTGTAAATGGAATTGCTACAGAAGTATTTCCATTTGCGTTTGCGGTAAATTGTGTTAATCCTGATTCAAATTCGGCACTTCCCGTTTTATCTGTATCAAGCCAAACTTGCATGCGGCTGGTAAAGTTAGTATTGTAATTGTTTTTAATATTTATATCCAGATTTAGATTGGCATTAACAGGTAATTTATCATCTCCGGGATAAAAAATAGTATTCCCATTAGATGCTGCGTACCAAGTTGTGTGCGGATATGAACGCTGTGCCTGAATAGCTCCAACACCATCTTCAATTTCAAAGTTATTCTTGGCCCATAGTTCTTGCTCTTCAACCGCTACATCCGAATTAAAAACGTGGTATTCATAGCTTGAAGTAACTGGTAATCTGAATATGTAATATCCATAATCATTGGTAAGTTCTGACCATTGATTGTCTTCATTACTCTGATCAATGATTTTTACTAGTGCACCAGCTTTAAAATTACTGGTGTTTTCTAATACATGGAATGTAACATTAGCTGTTTCAACAACAACTACGTTCCATTCAACCTCTCCTTTTAGTCCTTCTTCATCCCAAAATTCACAAACGATTTTATGATTACCCTCTGTTTCAAAAATATAATCTGTCAACTCAGAATCCTTATCTTCATGTGATTCAAATAATCCCCAGTCAATAATTTCATCTTTTATCAAACCAGCATCATAATACCATTTTGCCCGATATAAGTTCTTATCGTTATCAATTCCATTTGCAATAAATCTTTTTGAATCTCCCTGATTAATAGAGATATAATCAGAACCTGGTTCTACTTTGCTGACAATCGGAGGATTATTACAATGTCCTGTTAAAGATATTTCAAGGTCCGGACAGTTTGAGCCATTGATTTCAACTCTGGCCTCATCATCTCCATAACCAGAAGGATTGTATTGAACATTAATCGTTTTAATTTCATTAGCAATAATGTTAAAAGCTCCTCCTCCTGAGATTATTGTATATTTCTCCTTGTCTGATCCGGCAAGACTAATTTCTCCAACTGCGTCTCGGTCTCCTGTATTTGTAAGTGTAAATGAAAGCTCAGTAGAACTACTTGATTCCCGGCTTGCAAAATCGAGAGATGATTTGTCTGATACTAAATTAGCAGGATCTTGTATTGTAATAAGTTTATAGGCTGTATTGTTATCCTCAAATAATTCATTAATTCTGTTCGGTTGGTCTATTTGCGCAATTAGGTAACAGGGGTTATGAGGACTTAGAAGATCACTCTCATTAATTGTTATTGATTTAGTGTCATCCCAAATCTCGTTAATACTCATAATTGCTGTAATACCAAAATCTTCGCTGGCGATTTGAATATCATCACCATCATCAAATTTCGAATCAGAAGATAGATAATATTTAATTTGCCAGTAATCAGTAATAGTGGTTGCTTTTGTTCCTGTATTTTTAAATTTAAGATCTAAATCAATACTCTCTCCAGGAATTATTTCTAATGGTTCATGAACATTATATTCAGTAAATTCAAAATCAGGATTTGGTTCTGGATCAACATCTACTGTAATTTCTAAATCATTATTCCCAGTTACGGTTTCAGCCTCAGGATTTATTATTTTATCAACAACAACCAGAATATCGTGATTCCCATCTGAGTTAAAAGTATAAGATATATCCTCTGTCCTTGTATCTCCGGGATCAAGACTTCCGTGGCTATCTGATCCTACATTTGAACCATCAACATAGTAAGTTAAAGAAATATCTTCTGCAACTTCATCTCCATTATTTTCGAATGTAACGTATATCGTGGATGAACTACCTTCAACAGGTGTAGAAGGATCGGTCCAAATACGTGTTACTTCAATATCCGGCGTTTTGATATAAATAGGAAGGGCAACATATTCATCTGCATTGTTATCCTCATCCAGTTCCTCAATATTGTCATTTACATCTATATATGCTATAAGGTAACAGGTTCCAGAGGTTTTTGGCAAATCTGATTTATCTATTGTTGGACTTTCAGTATCATCCCAGGTTCCTCCCGGGCTCAAAGATGATGTTCCTCCAAAGGTTCTACTACCTATTTCAATATCTGTGGAACTATAATACCGATCTGAAGATAAGTAGTATTTTAGTACAACAAGAGCATAATTCGTACTCTTAGTTCCTTTGTTCCCTACATCACATGAAATATTTAGTTTCTCTCCAGGTGTAACCTGTGTTTCTGTAACATCCAGATTCGAAATATATAGGTCAGGGCTATTTTCATAATATACTGTTATTTTCCAACTATCAATTCTTCCATCATCACCTGACAACTTATCAGTGGCAACAAGAGTCCACGTTTGATTTACCTTTTGGTTAGTTGGATATGATGTTCTGCTTCCTTCAGAAGTTTCATTATAACCATCCCAAAGATTATCTCCCGTTTTTGAAAGCCGAATTTCGCCATCATTCCAAGAACTAGTTCCGCATTTTAAGTATACATCACTAACATAATCATGGTCAATATTCCATTCATATATAATTCTCGAAGCATATACACCTGAAGGTGCTCCAGAAATAGTAATATTCGAATAAGCTGCACTTAGATCAGCAATTGTGTAATCCGTTGAATTATTGTCATTCTCACTGTCTTCAGCAGTAGCAGATTTAAGATCTTCTTCTAAATCATGAGAACTTTCATCAGATTTGATCTCAAAACCGTATTCAATAATTTCAAAATCAATTTTGTTATCTTTTAATATCGAAACTTCGTTTTCGTACAATTCATAAGTCCTGTCTTGCCAATTTTTACCAATTAATCCCTCTTTTAAAAGTAGGTCAACTTGAGTAGGAGACAACTCACCATATTGTAAAACAATAATTTGTTTTGATTCAAGCGCTTCCTGGGCTTGAATTCCTGTAAAAAAAATTGATAATAATAATAATAATAATAGTAGTAGAATTTTTTTCATAACCTGATTCAGTTAAGTTTAACATCATACTAAAAATAACTATGATAAACATTGGTGCTTTATCGAACCTAATTGGCTTATTGAATCAACACTTTTTCTGATTGAAGGCGAAGTTTGTACCAACAAACAAAATCAAACTAAAAACAGATATTTTTATTGGATTCCATCATTATTGAGCGCGAAGAATTACTAAACAGCTTGTTTTTATTATTAAACATAGTATTTTCATAGACGAACAATCGTGCATTCAAAATTCAAATTATTATATTGCAAAGAGAAATTACTTTTAGTTTTTCTGTACTACCCAACAACAATATGTGGAGTTTAATAATCCCGTGATTGATGCGATTCTTTTTCTGCTAACAGAAAAGAATAAACAAGCAAAAAGATAAAAAACGAATTACCCAGTTAAAGTGCCTGCTAATGACCATTTACAACACATTTATTATCGACGATGAACCCGATGCCGGAAAATTGTTGGAGAACCTGTTGAGTTCGCATTCCTCAATCCGTGTAACAAAAGTTTTTACAGATGCCCTCGAAGCCCTAGAGGCACTATTAGTTGAACAGCCTCCGGTGGTTTTTTGCGATATAGAAATGCCGGAAATAACAGGAATGGAATTGCTTCAACAGGTAAACAACAATTCCCCACAAACAAAAGTGATTTTTGTAACTGCTTTTAAAGATTATGCCCTGGAAGCCATTCAGAACAGTGCCTTTGATTTTATTTGCAAGCCCATCGATAAATCGGAATTGCGCCGGGTGGTGCATAAGTTAATCGCAGCTTTTCAATCGCAACAAGCTAACGAACCGGAAGAAGTTCAGCGAGTACTATTAAAAACAACCGAAGGTCATCACTATGTGTCGGTTAATGAAGTGCTTTACCTGGAAGCTGATAGCAATTACACTTATCTGGTTTTAAAAGATGGAAGAAAGTTGTTATCGAGCGTTAACCTGGGGAAAATACATATGCAATTTCCGGAAGTAAATTTTGTGCGCATCAGCCGAAAACATGTAATCAACAAACAGTACCTCAGCTTTATGAATTTCTGTAAAAAGTATTGTATTGTTTCCAATAACGGAGAAGAATACCAACTTGAAGTGAGTGTAAAGATGAAGGATTTAAAGAAGGAGCTTTCTTAGGTTACTGACACGGTAATGGTACACAGAAATCTAAAATCCTATATCCCGTATGAAATCCACGCTTAAAAATATAGCGTCAAATCCTTATATACAATCTGCTTTTGTTGGAGCTATGGTAACACTCTTGGTTTATTTTGTTTGGGATACGTCCATAACAAAATACAAGGTTGAGGTTGAACCTTTTGCCCATAAATCAGAAGCTAAAATGCATTGGTTTGTTGGAGATTTTAACAATGATGGGAATAGCGAACGGATAAGGTGTTTTAATGGGATAAACTCCCAGTCAATGGATATTGTATACTATAATAAAGATGGCAACCTGATAGAACATTTTCATTTTCACCATTCAGACTGGACATATACTATGGTCCCCAAAATTCTTGACATTGATGAAGATGGCAGTCAAGAGATACTCTTTTTTACAACACGTAATGATTCCATTTTTTTGAATGCTTTTAACCTAAAAAAGTTCTCACCTGTTATAGACCAACTCTATTTCAACTCATTTGAGAGAAAAAGAAATAACTATGCACAGACCAACTTTTTTGGAGAATACGGTGATTTTGACAACGATGGAAAAAATGAACTTTTTTTTAGCTTTGACGCTGGTTTCGGGCTAAATCCAAGAGGACTATTTAAGTTACAATTCCCATCACTTGAGATATCCGCATCATCAACAGATTATATGGTGATTAACTCCTCTAGTTTTACCGACTTTAATTCAGATGGTATACCCGAGATTCTGTGTAATGTTAGTTCACCATGTAACGTAGATGACAATAACAACAAATACTCGGATACCTTAGCTTATATAACTGTTTTGGATTATGATTTGACCCCCATATTCGCTCCGATTCCTATGGGGCCGGAATATTCCTCCATTGTGTGTTTACCTTCTCCAAAACATAATTCATTATTCTATTCCTTGTATTATTGTCGGTCTAATCATGAAGAGCCATTTAAAATAATGGTTGTAAACAATCATGGAGAGATAGTGAATGAGAAAAGTTGGATGAATATAGCAAATCCGGAGGATCGTTACCGTGGATTTGAAATTGTAAATGGAAACCCATATGTTTTTTTTCATGATGTTGGCAGATTTGAATTAACTCCATCACTTGAAAAATTACCTGGTAATTTAAATTACAATCAAAATAGCCCTAACCAAACACCAAACTGTTTAATTGACCTCAATGATGATGGATGGGATGAGTGGATTTACTATAATCAGAAAGATATATTAAAAATATATAACGAGAAGGTTGGCGAACTTCTAACTCTTAACTCTCCTCTATCGATAGAGGGATTTTTTAAGGTCATTCCTTATTATGAGGATAAAAAAATTACAAAGTATTTTGTTGATACCGGAGGAGGATATTTCTTCTTTAAATACCAAAAGAATCACTTGTTCTTTTCTTTGTATCTGATTTATTTCTTTGTGTTTTTAATTACTGCAAGTCTAATCTTTGTTATACTTTACTTTCAAAAACGTACTATCGAAAAAAAATGGAATACCGAAAAGCAACTTTCCGAATTACAGTTTAACGCGGTGAAAAACCAATTGAATCCCCATTTTCTTTTTAATGCTTTGAACTCTGTGGCCTTTATGATCAACGAAGGGAAAAACGACGAGGCCTACGATTTTTTAGCCCTTAACTCGCGTATGATACAACGGGTAATGAACGATGCAAAAGAAGTAAAACGCCCCTTAAAAGATGAAATTCAGTTTACCAAAGATTATTTAAAAATACAGAAACACCGATTTAAAGACAGGTTTGATACTGAATTTATTGTAGAAGCCAATGTTGACGAGAATATAGAAGTTCCTAAAATGTGTATCCATACTTATGCAGAAAATGCTATTAAGCATGGCTTTCGAAACACTAAGTCAGGAGGTTTGCTAAAAATAAGTATTGAGCCGGAAGTTCAGGGAATTTTAATTGCAATATCAGATAATGGAATGGGAAGAATAGCTGCTTCGAAATACAAAGACTCTACTGGAAACGGAATTAACATTATGAAGGAATTTTACCGTTTGTTTGATAAGTACCATGGATTTAAAATTGATTTTTTGATAGAGGATAATAAACCCACTGGAACTGTTGTGAAACTGAAGCTTATAATTCATCATTAGTGAAACAATAGTTTTACCTGCGTTATTGAAATGAAAAAGCCGATCCGTCAAAACGACGGACCGGCTTTTCAATATGGTAAAGAAAATTATTATTCTTCTTTCTTTTCTTCGTCAGCTGATTCATCAGCTTTAGGCTCTTCAGTTGCTTCTTCTGCTTTAACTTCAGTTTCAGTTGCGGCTTCCGGTTCTTCTGCCACTTCTGTTTCAACAACTGGTGCAGCTTGTGCAGCAACTTCAGTAGCTTTTTTGGCACCACCACGACGTGAACGGCGTTTTTTAGGTGCAGCAGCTTCTTCTGTTGCAGCCAACATTGCTTCGTTAAAGTCGACTAACTCGATAATACACATATCAGCGTTATCGCCCAAACGGTTACCGGTTTTCAGAATACGAGTGTATCCTCCCGGACGATCTGCTACTTTTACTGCTACTTCACGGAATAATTCCGAAACAGCTTCTTTATCTTGCAAGTAACTAAAAACAACCCTGCGCGAATGTGTAGTATCGTCTTTTGCCTTTGTAATTAATGGCTCAACGTACATACGCAAAGCTTTAGCCTTGGCAACTGTGGTTGAAATTCGCTTATGCGCGATAAGCGAACTTGCCATGTTAGCCAACATCGCTTTACGATGCGCAGCTTTACGGCCTAAGTGATTAAATTTCTTATTATGTCTCATTGCCTTTTACTCCTTATCCAATTTATACTTCGAAATATCCATTCCAAAATTCAGTCCCATGTTATCCAAAAGGTCGTCAAGCTCAGTCAACGATTTTTTACCAAAGTTTCTGAATTTCAGCAAGTCGTTTCGGTTGTATGTAACCAAGTCACCCAATGTGTCTACATCGGCAGCTTTCAAACAGTTCAATGCACGAACTGATAAATCCATGTCAACCAGTTTTGTTTTCAGGAGTTGACGCATATGAAGTACTTCTTCATCAAATTCTTCATTTGCAAATTTCTCATCAGAATCAAGTGTAATCTTTTCATCTGAGAACAACATGAAATGATAAATAAGAATTTTAGCAGCTTCTTTTAATGCTTCTTTGGGCTGAACAGAACCGTCGGTTTTAATATCAAGAACTAACTTTTCGTAGTCTGTCTTTTGTTCAACACGATAATTCTCAACAGCGTATTTAACAGATTTGATAGGTGTGAAAATTGAGTCGATAGCAATTACGCCAAATTCTCCTTCGGTTGGTTTATTTTCCGTTGAAGGAACATAACCACGACCTTTGTTGATTGTAATTTCCATGTTAATTTTCACATCAGGCTCCATTCTGCAGATTACAAGTTCTGGATTCAATACCCTAAAACCGGTCATAAATTTATTAATATCACCGGCTGTGAATTCTTCCTGACCTGTAATTGAAACCGATACTTTTTCGCTATCAAAATCGTCAACTTCGTTTTTAAAACGAATTTGTTTCAGATTAAGAATGATATCAGTTACATCTTCAATCACACCTTTAATGGTTGAAAACTCATGATCAACACCTTCGATTTTAACTGTAGTAATTGCATATCCTTCAAGTGATGATAGCAGGATTCGACGTAATGCGTTACCTACGGTAATTCCATAACCGGGTTCTAACGGACGAAATTCGAATTTTCCGAACTTATCATCGGATTCTAACATAATAACCTTGTCAGGCTTTTGGAATGCTAATATTGCCATAATGACCTTATAAAATTTATTATTTTGAATACAACTCTACAATCAGTTGCTCTTTGATATTTTCAGGTATCTCTTCGCGTTCCGGGCGATTCAGGAATTTTCCTGCCATTTGATCATCAGCCCATTCAAGCCACTCGTACTGAGAGCTCCGGCGCGAATGCAATGAGTCAGTAATTTCTTCCATCGCCTTTGATTTCTCTCTCACGCCAACAACATCTCCAGGTTTCAACTGGTATGATGGAATATTTACAACATTTCCGTTTACTACTATATGTTTGTGTGTTACAAACTGACGAGCCGCAGCCCGTGATTTAGCAATACCCATTCTGAAAACGACATTGTCGAGTCTCGATTCGAGAAGCTGCAACAATACTTCACCGGTAACACCTTTTGCAGCCGAAGCTTTTTTAAAGAGTCCACGGAATTGTTTTTCCAAAATACCATAGGTATATTTTGCTTTTTGCTTTTCTTTTAACTGTAAACCGTATTCAGATTTTTTCCTTCTTTTTGCCGACAAACCGTGCATTCCAGGAGGATAATTTTTGTGTTCGAATACTTTATCGGGTCCAAAAATTGGTTCACCGAATTTACGAGCTATTTTTGATTTTGGTCCTCTATATCTTGCCATAACCTTTTCCTTTTAATAATTATACACGTCTTCTTTTCGCCGGACGACAACCGTTATGTGGAAGCGGTGTTACGTCTACAATTTCAGTAACCTGCAATCCAATTGAAGCCATAGCTCTAATTGCCGATTCGCGACCATTGCCCGGTCCTTTAACGAATACTTTTACTTTACGAAGTCCAAGGTCGTAAGCCGTTTTTGAACACTCTTCCGATGCTACCTGTGCAGCATAAGGAGTATTCTTTTTCGAACCACGGAATCCTTTTTTACCCGCTGACGACCATGAGATTACCTCACCATTCATGTTGGTCAGCGTAATAATGATATTGTTGAAAGAAGAGTGGACATGAGCCATTCCATTGGCTTCAACCACAACTGTTCTCTTTCTACTTGATACTGTTTTTTTTGCCATAACTCAAATTCCTTATTTAGTGGCCATTTTTTTATTGGCAACAGTTTTACGTTTTCCTTTACGGGTACGAGAGTTGTTCTTAGTACTTTGTCCGCGTACCGGTAAACCAATACGATGACGAATACCACGGTAACAACCAATATCCATTAATCGCTTAATGTTCATTTGAACTTCAGAACGCAATTCACCTTCTACTTTAAAACTTTCGTTTATAACTGTACGAACAGCTGCAAACTGATCATCGTTCCAATCCTGTACCTTAAGGTTTTTGTCAACTCCTGCTTCTTCTAAAACAGAAACTGCCCTGCTGCGGCCTATACCATAAATATAGGTAAGTGCTATTTCACCTCTTTTATTATTTGGAATATCAACACCAACAATACGTGCCATAATAATTTTTAATTTTTCAGATTAATTATCCCTGACGTTGTTTAAACTTAGGGTTCTTTTTATTAATCACATACAAACGACCCTTTCTGCGAATAATTTTGCAGTCGGAGCTACGTTTTTTAACTGAAACACGAGTTTTCATCTCAATTTTATTTTTTAAATTTTAGGTATTCGATGTCCCGAAAACCGGGATAACTCACCCAGGATTATTTCATCCTGGCCTCGTTTCATTTATACATCTTTAGTTTTTATATCTAAACGTAATTCTACCTTTAGTTAAATCGTAGGGAGACATCTCCACTTTTACTTTATCGCCAGGCAATATTTTAATATAGTGCATTCTCATTTTTCCTGAAATATGACCTGTTATAACATGTCCGTTTTCCAGTTCAACTCGAAACATCGCATTTGATAATGCTTCTATTATGGTTCCATCTTGTTCTATTGAAGCTTGTTTTGCCATAAACTAAATAATTTTTGCCTTTAAATATTAAAAATGTGCTTATCCTCTTTCAATTACATTGCACTGCCGCCTGCACGTCCTTTAATCCGGCCCGATTTAGTCAAACCGTCGTAATGACGCATTAACAGGTGACTTTCAATTTGCTGTAAGGTATCTAACACTACACCAACAAGAATAAGCAGCGATGTTCCTCCAAAAAAGAGGGCGAACGACTGATTCATTCCCATTAACATGGCAAAAGCCGGAAGTATTGTTACCAGTCCCAGGAAAATTGATCCCGGAAGTGTAATTCTCGACATGATTGTATCTAAGTATTCAACGGTTCGTTTTCCCGGCTTTATACCCGGAATAAAACCGCCATTCTTTTTCATGTCTTCCGCCATTTGAGTTGGGTTAATCGTTATAGCCGTGTAAAAATACGTAAAAGCTACCACTAATAAAAATTGTGTTAAGTTGTACCAAAATCCGTTGATGTTTGTTAATGCAGCCGCAACACCACGCAGATTTTCAGAATTTGCAACACCAACAAGTGTAATAGGTACCATCATAATTGCCTGTGCAAAAATGATTGGCATAACACCTGCCGCATTTACTTTAAGAGGGATGTACTGACGTACTCCACCATATTGTTTGTTACCTACAATTCGTTTTGCATACTGCACCGGAATTCTGCGGGTTCCCTGAACCAACAGAATAGATGCCATAAAAACCAAAAACAGGATAACAAACTCTACCAGGAACATCACTAACCCACCACCTTGTTGATTAATACGAGAAGCAAACTCCTGTACAATCGACTGAGGTAAACGGGCAATAATACCAATCATAATGATTAATGAGATACCATTACCAATTCCTTTATCGGTAATTCGCTCTCCTAACCATAGCACAAACATCGAACCGGCTGTTAAGATTACAATGGAAGGAATTGTAAACCAAAACCCTGACATTGCAAAAGCCGAATCGGGTAACTGCATGTGCAAATTGGCAAGATATGCCGATGCCTGTGGAATTAAGATTAACACGGTTAAATAACGCGTTATCTGATTAATCTTCCTTCTACCTGACTCACCCTCTTTCTGCAACCTCTGGAAATAAGGTACTGCGATTCCCATTAACTGAATCACAATAGAGGCAGATATGTACGGCATAATTCCTAAAGCAAAGATAGAAGCCTGAGCAAATGCACCTCCCGAAAACATGTTAATCAGGCCCAAAAGTCCGTCTGAAGTTTGATTCTTCAGGTTTTCCAATTGAGCCGGATCAATTCCCGGAAGCGAAACAAAGGAGCCTAGCCTGTAAATTAACAGGAAAAACAAAGTTGTTCCGATTCGAAATCTTAGATCTTCAATCTTATAAATATTCTTTAGGGTTTCTATAAATCGTTTCATTACAGTTTAAAGTATTTCTGTGGTTCCTTGTAATTTTTCTATTGCTTCTTTGGCACTTTTTGTAAAGGCGTTTGCTTTAACATCTAATTTGATAGTTAAATTACCGCCTCCCAGAATTTTAATTCTGTCATTTTTCTTTGCCACTCCCACTGAAATCAGGAATTCTTTATCGATTACAGTGGTGTTCTTTTTTTCAGCCAAAACTTGCAAATCTCCAATGTTGATACCTTTGTATTCAACTCTGTTGATATTTTTAAATCCTGACTTTGGAACAACGCGCTGTAAAGGCATTTGACCACCTTCGAAACCGATCTTTTGAGAATATCCGGATCTTGATTTTTGTCCCTTATGTCCACGAGTTGATGTACCGCCACGGCCTGAGCCCTGACCTCTACCAATTCGTTTCTTGGTTTTTAATGATCCTTCAGCAGGTTGTAAGTTACTTAAATTCATTTTTCAGATATTTTGAATATTATTTAACTTCTTCAACACTAATTAAATGCCTCATTTTGTTGCACATTCCAACAATTTGAGGAGTAGCTTCATGAACAACCGGTGTATTTAATTTTTTTAAACCCAAAGCCTCAAGCGTTAACTTTTGGCGCTTGGTTGAACCGATGCTACTTTTTACTTGTGTAATTTTTAATTTAGCCATAACTGTGTTATCCTTTAAAAACTTTTTCTAATGAAACACCTCTGTGCTGGGCTACTGTATATGCATCGCGTAACTCCAGTAAAGCATTCATAGTTGCTTTTACCAGGTTATGCGGGTTAGAGGAACCTTTGGATTTTGCCAGAATATCATGAATTCCAACGCTTTCCAGTACGGCACGCATTGCACCCCCTGCTTTTACACCGGTACCCGATGTAGCAGGTTTTAGCAAGACGTTAGCTCCTCCAAACTTTGCTGTTTGTTCGTGTGGAATAGTTCCGTTAATAACCGGAATTTTTACCAGGTTCTTTTTAGCAGCGTCAACACCTTTTGATATAGCGGTGGTAACTTCACTTGCTTTTCCGAGGCCCCAACCTACAATACCGTCTTCGTTACCAACAATTACAATTGCAGAGAAACTAAAAGTACGTCCACCTTTTGTAACTTTTGTAACACGGTTAATGGCTACCAACCTGTCTTTTAATTCGAGGTCGCTTGTTTTTACTTTATTACTAATTTTCGCCATAATGTATTAGAATTTAAGGCCACCTTCGCGGGCAGCGTCAGCTAATTGTTTAACTCTACCATGGTACAAATAACCACCTCTGTCAAAAACTACATTTTCTATGCCGGCTGCAAGTGCTTTTTCAGCGATTGCTTTACCTACCATAGCTGCTTTTTCAGTTTTTGTACCTTGTTGTCCGGCAATTTCTTTTGATTTTGACGAAGCATTAAGAAGTGTTACTCCCTGAACATCGTCAATCAGTTGAGCATAAATTTCTTTATTACTTCTGAAAATACACATGCGTGGACGTTCGGCTGTACCTTTTACTATTTTGCGTACGCGCATTTTTATTTTTGCACGTCTTTCTATTTTTGTTAATGCCATAATAATTAATCGTTTAAAAAATTATTTAGCCGCAGCTTTACCAGCCTTACGCCTTAATTCTTCGCCAACGAACTTAACACCTTTACCTTTATAAGGCTCCGGTTTACGGAATGATCTGATTTTTGCGGCAACCTGTCCAAGCAATTGCTTGTCGAAACTTTTTAAAGTAACAATCGGATTTGCACGTTTATCAGATTTTGCTTCAACTTTAACTTCTGCCGGAACTTGCAAATAAATGTGGTGGGCAAAACCCAAAACAAGATCGAGTACGTTATTTGGCATAACCTCGGCTCTGTATCCTACACCTACTAATTCCAGCTTTACTTCGTATCCTTTAGAAACTCCAATAACCATGTTGTTTACTAAAGAACGGTAAAGTCCATGCATTGCTTTTTGGCTTTTCTCATCGCTTGACCTTTTAACTTCAAGTGTGCCGTCTTCAACAGCAACAGTAATGTTTGGGTCAACTTTTTGTGACAGTTCTCCAAGAGGTCCTTTTACAGTAACAACATTTTCGTCGCTCACCTGTACGGTTACTCCTGCAGGAACTGATATGGGTAATTTACCTATTCTTGACATGACTTTACTCTTTTAATACACGTAACATAATACTTCTCCACCAACATTAAGCTCTTTGGCTTCTTTATCGGTAATCACACCTTTCGATGTGGAGATTATTGCTATTCCCAAACCATTTAGTACACGTGGAATACTGTTTGTGTCGCAGTATTGACGTAAACCTGGTTTACTAATGCGTTCTAACGCTTTTATTGCAGATACTTTTGTTTCAGGATGATATTTTAATGCAATTTTGATATTTCCCTGGTATCCTGTTTCCTCTTCGAATTTGTAATTCAGGATATAACCTTTGTCTTTCAGAAGTTTGGTTATTTCCTTTTTTAGATTCGATGCAGGAATGTCCACCACACGGTGTTTTGCCATTATTGCATTTCTTACCCTTGTCAGATAATCTGCTATTGGATCTGATATTTTACTCATTATTCAAATCTTTAAAACGATTACCAACTTGCCTTTTTAACTCCAGGAATTAAGCCTGATGACGCCATTTCTCTGAAATCAATCCTGCTGATTCCGAATTGACGCATATAGCCTTTGGGTCTTCCAGAAATTTTACATCTGTTATGCAAACGCACTTTTGATGAGTTTTTTGGAAGTTTTTGTAAACCTACCCAATCGCCTTCTTCCTTTAGCTTGGCACGTTTTTCGGCATATTTCTCAATTAGCTTTGCACGTTTTACTTCGCGTGCCTTCATTGATTCTTTAGCCATTACTAGTTATTTTTAACGTTTTTAAATGGTAAACCTAATTCTCTTAACAATGCAAAACCTTCTTCATCGGTATTTGCAGAGGTAACGAAGGTAATGTTCATCCCGTTAATCTTGCTTACTTTATCCAGAACTATTTCCGGGAAAACAATTTGCTCGGGAACGCCTAGTGTATAGTTACCACGGCCGTCCATTTTGCTTTCAATACCACGAAAATCGCGGATACGTGGCAAAGCCACAGCAATTAAACGGTCAAGGAATTCATACATTTGGTCGCGACGCAATGTTACACGCACGCCAATTGGCATCTTTTTCCTTAATTTGAAATTAGAGATGTCTTTTTTAGACACCGTTTGAACTGCTTTCTGACCAGCAATCATCGTCATCTCATTTGTAGCAACATCGATAAGTTTTTTATCGGCAATTGCTGCTCCTACTCCCTGGTTTAGAACAATCTTTTCTAATTTCGGAACTTGCATTACAGAAGAATAATCAAACTCTTTTTTAAGATTCGAGATGATTTCTTCCTGATATTTCTTTTTAAGAGTGGGTATGTAAGCCATTACTTGATCTCCTCTCCTGATTTTTTGGAAAAACGTACTAATTTACCTTCATCATTCAATCTCCTGCCTACACGTGTTGCAGCGCCTGCTTTGGCGTCGAACAGCATAAGGTTGGAGATGTGTACAGGTGCTTCCTTTTCGATGATACCACCTTGCGGAGATTCCGCATTAGGTTTGGTATGTTTTTTCATCATATTAACACCTTCTACGATCGCTCTATCTGTTTTTGTAAGAATTTCGAGAACACGGCCTTTTTTGCCCTTATTGTTACCCGAGATTACAACAACAGTATCACCTTTCTTTATGTGTAATTTTTTTTGCATTTTAAGCTATTTTCTAATTACAGTACTTCTGGTGCGAGAGAAATGATTTTCATGTTCTTATCTCGCAACTCACGAGCTACGGGGCCGAAAATACGTGTTCCACGCATTTCGTTTGCTGTGTTTAACAATACTACTGCATTGTCGTCGAAACGAATATATGAACCGTCGGCACGACGATTTTCTTTTTTCGTACGAACTACAATTGCACGCGATACTGTACCTTTTTTCACATCCGATCCCGGCATGGCACTTTTCACAGTAACTACAACTGTATCGCCTAAAGAAGCATAACGTTTTCTTGTTCCACCCAAAACGCGGATACATAACACTTCTTTTGCTCCACTGTTATCGGCTACTGCACATCTTGATTCTTGTTGTACCATGATTACTTAGCTCTTTCAATTATTTCAACTAACCTCCAGTTTTTGGTTTTACTTAATGGACGTGTTTCCATTATTTTTACAGTATCACCAACATTGCAGGTATTTTCTTCATCGTGGGCACGGAATTTTGTTGTTTTATTAACGAACTTTCCATAGATTGGGTGTTTTACTTTACGTTTAACTGCCACAACAATGGATTTTTCCATTTTATCGCTAACAACGACCCCGATTTTCTCTTTCCTGAGATTTCTCACTTGTTTTTCTTCCATCGTGAATTAATTCTATTTTTCTTTTAATTCAATTTCGCGAAGAACAGTCTTTAATCTTGCGATATCTCTCTTGGTATTCTGAATTTTCATCGGATTATCAAGTGGACTTACCGCGTGATTCATTTTTAGGCGAACAAGATTTTCCTTTTCAACCTGTAATTTTTCGACGATTTCTTTTTTCGTCAATTCTTTGATTTCAGAAGTTTTCATTATTCACCTTTTTGTTCTTCAACATAATCACGTCTAACCATAAACTTTGTTTTTACCGGTAATTTCTGGGCGGCTAATCTTAAAGCTTCTTTGGCCATTTCAAATGGCACGCCATCAGCTTCAATAATTATTCGACCTGGAGATACCGGAGCAACAAAAGCTTCAGGAGCACCTTTACCTTTACCCATCCTTACTTCGGCTGGCTTTTTGGTAATTGGTTTATCGGGAAAAATCCGTATCCATATCTGACCTTGTCGTTGCATATAACGGGTTACCGCAACCCTCGCTGCTTCAATTTGGCGACCGGTAATCCAATCTTCTTCCAACGACTTTATTCCAAATGTACCGAATGCAAGTTGGTTTCCGCGATTTGCGTAGCCTTTCATCCGGCCCTTTTGTACTCTTCTAAATTTTACCTTTTTTGGCTGTAACATCCTATTAAATTTCTGAGTGTTAAACCACTATTTTCTTCTTCTTCCGCGACCACCTTGTTTATCACCTCTTCCTCCCGGCTTTTGTCCAAAATTCGGAGATAAATCGCGGTTACCATATACCATACCTTTACAAATCCAGACTTTTACACCGATAAGTCCTGTTTTTGTAGTTGCTTCAGCCAATGCGTAATCAATATCAGCACGCAATGTATGAAGCGGAGTACGGCCGTCTTTATACATTTCAGAACGAGCCATTTCTGCTCCGTTTAACCTACCTGAAACCAATACTTTGATTCCTTCGGCTCCCATTCTCATGGTTGAAGCAATGGCCATTTTTGTAGCCCTGCGGTAAGCAATCTTACCCTCGATTTGACGAGCAATGTTAGTTGCAACGATTTTCGCATCGAGTTCAGGACGTTTGATCTCGAAAATGTTAATCTGTACTTCTTTACTGGTAATTTTCTTTAATTCTTCCTTCAGCTTGTCAACTTCCTGACCGCCTTTACCAATAATAATTCCGGGGCGCGAAGTATGTACCGTAATAGTTATTAACTTCAAAGTACGCTCGATTACGATTTTTGATATACTGGCTTTTGCAAGACGCGCATTCAGATATTTTCTGATTTTGGTATCTTCAACCAATTTATCGCCATAATCGTCGCCACCGAACCAGTTTGAGTCCCATCCTTTAATGAACCCCAAACGATTTGCAATCGGATTTACTTTTTGTCCCATGAATTATGAATTAAGATTTTCTTCAACAACATTTTCTTTCCTGTCAACGTAAATGGTTACGTGATTCGAGCGTTTTCTGATTCGGTGTGCACGACCCTGGGGAGCCGGACGTAACCTTTTCAAAATTCTACCTGAATCTACCATAATCGATTTTACGTACAGTTCATTTTCCTCTAAACGAACTCCTTCGTTTTTAGCCTGCCAATTGGCAATAGCCGAAAGAAGAAGTTTTTCTACCCTGCCTGATGCTTCTTTTGAAGAATACTTCAAAACATCTAAAGCTTTGTTTACTTCCATTCCCCGCACCATATCGGCAACAAGCCTCATTTTACGTGGAGAAGTAGGGCAGTTTCTTAAAACAGCAAAATATTGTTGCTTTTTTTCTTCTTTTCTTTTCTCAGCTGCTAGTCTTTTTCTGGCACCCATTTTCTTTTCGTTTTAATTTAAAAATTATGCCTTAACGCTTTTTATTACCAGCATGCCCCCTGAACGTACGTGTAGGTGCAAATTCGCCCAGTTTATGTCCAACCATATTTTCGGTTACATACACCGGAATGAATTTATTTCCGTTATGCACGGCAATTGTGTGCCCTACAAAATCAGGAGAAATTACTGATGCTCTGGCCCAGGTTTTTACAACCGATTTTTTATTCGATTCATTCATAGCTAAAACTTTACGTTCTAACTTGAAATCGATAAACGGACCTTTTTTTAATGAACGACTCATAATTTATTCCTCTTTACTATTTTTTCCTACGTTCTACAATATACTTGTTGGAAG